>ERZ773183.386-NODE-386-length-53884-cov-6.722807_pt1 | contig 53884 bp, 47 predicted proteins | sample MGYA00580532_ERZ773183 | MGnify/ENA primary metagenome ERZ773183 (study PRJEB29015, sample SAMEA2737791) | human gut metagenome | biome: human gut; feature: human-associated habitat; material: faeces | place: China | collected 2012 ...
CCTTCAAAAATAGCGAAAGAAAAGCAGACCCCTTAATCGAAGTCTGCCTCTGTTGAATCTTCCTCTTTCTTATTCATTGTAACAAATATCTTTCTAACCAATCATACTTTTTTTTAATAGATTGCTGTAGTTTTTCTGACTCTCTCTTTATGGCTCTTTCTCTATCACATAATTCTAGAGCTTTTTCTATAACCCATTCACTTTCCATCTGATTCATTCCTTGTTTCACAGTATTTAAATAATTCAAATATATAACCTCATCTGTATCACGAAGAAGAATTTCACCATTAAACATCTTTTGTATACTATCTCCACGATATTTTTTCTCGTTAAATGCATACAGTTCTTCCGCATATTCCGGGTCTATAATCACCCTTGGAACACTTGCTTCCTTTGATTCCAAAAAATAAGCCCGATTCATTGCCGGACCAAACCAAATATTCTCTTCAGTATCATAGAACATTTCACCATATGTAATTGCACCACGAGCAATAAATTCATTTTTCAAAAATTCATACAACACTTTTTCAGTATTATAACAAGCAATTCCCATTAACTCATACATATCTTTCCGACTCTCTTCAATGCCATCCTTATAATCATAAATGATATACGCACAATCAGAAAAAACATGAATTTCTCTCTTATAAACAACCCTTGTATGAGTTTCGTCTAAATCCTTTTCTCGTTTTACCATTTTATTAAAAATGCTCATAATATTATACCATTCTTCAAAGTTACTCCTACTTTGAGAACCTAATATATCAATAAATATTACCACTACTTTTCTAAATTTGTGTTCCATATAAATTTCTCCTTATATAATATTTCTAAAAATTATACTATATTTCAAGCTCCCAAACAATGTAAACGTCAAACCACTCTCCTAGACCTAGTCTGCGCATTTCTGAGATATTCTAAAAAGCTATTAGGAACAACTATATGGATACAGATGGTGAATGGTGTGTAAAGGCAAGAAGATGCTGGGTTGAAGAATAAAAGAAACCAAAGCGCAGACAGTTCACAAAGTTATACGTTACAGAGAACACCGAAAAAGTAAGCTATTTATAAGGATTTTTATGGTAGTTGTAAATTGAAAATGATATACTTATCCATATTGATCATTTATAAACTTATTTTATAGTTGTTACCGTATTCTGATAATATTTATAGCGAATGGAGTGTAGATATATGAATAAATATTATTTTATATCACTGATAATAACACTATTTATAATGTTTTTATTTACCTATTGCGTTTTTCAAAAGGTAAAAATAGTCTATAGACTGATTAATTGTATCAAAGCACCGACACAAAAAATACTATATTGTTTTTTTATGTTTATGTCTTCATTTGCATATATCTTTATTTCTTTGATATTTAATGATGTATGTAGTGAACTTAGTTCCATATTCAGTGCATTATACTTGTTGTTTAGTATTTGGACAGTTAATATATTTTTTGAAAAGATATGTCCAAAAAACGAATTAAAAGTGAGCGATAAGCATTGGGCGATAATATTATCTTATATTTGTGTTGCAATATCGGGAGGAATAATATCTATACAATGTGGTTCAAGTGAATACCTAACTGTTTCCAGTATTGCTATAAGTGTTTTGATTGGTTCGTATATTTCTGTAGAAACTTTTTTGAAAAATAAATCTCTTAGAGTATTACTAAAGGAATATATCGATAGTGTTAAAAAAACATCAAAAGATGTCAAAATGATTTTAGAAAGTAGCTTTGTTTTTGTCATTTTGCTCTTTCTTTGCTTTTCATCATACAATGATATTGTAAATCAAATTATTTATGGAATAGCAACGGGAGAAGTAATATTCTTAATCGTATTTTCCATTTATATTGTCTATACTAAAAAAATAAAAAGATAAATATCTCACATAAGCGTAAGTAAAGTCTAGCATTGATACCAGATACCATTAAAATTTTCATTTACAAATTATGCAAAATTTGAAAACAGCAGATTAGTATGAATTTCCAGAAATAAGTGCAACTCAATAAAAGTTGAAAACACCCTTGAAAATATAGGAAAACTAGCATTTACGCAGATTACTAGACGAGTAGTTTGGCGTTTACCAACCCCAAAATCCACTATCTAAATTTCCGAAATCTTTTATAAAAAAGATATCTCATCATACCGAAATATCTTTTTGTTTTAATCGCCATGTAATTCCTATCACAAGAGCAATAATCAAATCCAATTTATATGCATCATTTGTTTTTCCAAACTAGTAATCGTATCTTCTTCATCAAAACGGAAAACCGCTTTATCCAGTTTTATATCATAAAAATGTAATAAAACAAATCTAACAAATTCGGAGAACGTCACAATTCCTTTAATTGGAATTCTACAACATTCTTGATTGGATAATGTTAAATGAGTGGCTGCATGTTCGCCTTCAATATGATCATCTGGAGCATAATCAATTCTAAGCATAATCGGGACTCCTTCTTCCTCCATAAACCAATCTTTATCTTCTGCTTCATATGCTTCAATTTCTTTGAAGTCCCAAATTTTATTATGCTTCTTCATAAAAACTAATCGTTCTTTTACAATTTTATCATTTGAAATTTCATATTCTGCTTGAATTATGCCTTTATCATATAGTAGCAATGTATACTGTAAATTTTCAAGTAATACTTCAATAATTCTTGTTGCAGTTATATGCTTATCCAATATAATACTTCCACTATCGTTTTTCCCCGAAAAAGATATTTCCCAAGAATCACTTCCTGTTTGTTTTACAGATGCTCCTTTTGCATCACGCACAATTCCCTTTTTCCATAATTCTTCATTTGTTTTTTTCATATCATCTAAGATATGCTTTACCATCTTAGAGGCAGGCATGTTATTCGCCTCCCTCAAGAAGCTTAGCCAATTCCTCTTTACTCATTCCAAATAACTCTTGCATTAATTGGATTTTTGTAACATTACCATTTCCCGTAAGCTTTCCAATTAAATTTTTTGTTTTATCGATAGTCTGTATGTCTTTTGCCGCTACATCTTGATTATTCAAGAAAATTTGCTTTTGTTCTTCTTTAGTTGGATATTTATCAAAATGGAGTTTAAAATCTTGTCTTTTTATTTCTTCAAATTCCTCTTGCAAGACCGTCATATCTTCTCCATATCCCAAAACTTTTACCCAACCCTTAGAACGTGTAACGGCAGTAAACAGCGCATTCCTATCCGACCTTCTTTGTAAAGAATTAACACATTTTTGAGCATTTACAATATATACCATATATGTTTCATTACCTTTTGCTCTTCTTACGCTAGAATAAACAACCGAATCTTCTCTAAAAAAATCTTCTGGATTTGCTGCTCCAGCTGTATGAATTTTAAATTTATATATTTCTTTATCCTCATCATAATTAAATTCATCATCCCAAGCAACCGAATTATACTCCGACTGGATATTAGATAACCTTATACAATTTTTACTGTATTCAAACGTATCCATATCAATAATCATGATATCTCTAGGGAGCAATTGTTCTTGCTCTAAATCTGATTTCAACATGTCCAAAAGAGCTTTATACATTTCTTTATAATTTTTATATCCACAAAATTGAATAACTTCGTTAGGATTGGTTTTTAACAACTCCGGGCTTGTTTCTTTTGTCCGATATAAAGTTGCTTCTTGTCCCTCTATAATAGGAGTATCACTAACATATCCAATTGCTTCCCACACAGATGATGAACTCGGTAATTGTAACAATCCCTCTTTTCGATATAACCCCATACCAATGGCATGTGCAGTTACTATTGCATTCCCTTGGTTTCTATAGCAAACAACCAATGGGGTATCATGATCAATATTTCTCCCAAATATTTGCTCTGGATTGGGCATTGCCTCTTCATTCAACTTTTGTAACTCATCATACGCATATACTAATCGCTGATTCTTATCCAATATTTTCAAACACAATTGTAAATAATTTTTATCAAAATCCTGTGCTTCATCTATCAAAATACAATCATACATTTTTTGAAAATTTTTAATTGATGATAACAATTCTCCACATAATCTTGAAAAATGATTTGCACTTTTCCCATATTTCGCTCTAGCTTCTGAAAAATTCATCGGTGCAATACCATGACGTAAACACACTTCATAATATACTCCTTTGGAAGTTGCTGATCCCCACGACTGCATAATTTTCAATTTTTCTGGATTATATTTAGCACCATCATTTTTTGCAGCATAAAACCTTGCTATTAGAGCTTCCAATTGACCTCTAAGAGATCGGGTTGAATAGGTAACAACTATATTCCATTCTGGATGTGCTGTATGCAATTCTACAGCTTTTCTTGCTAAAATAATTGTTTTACCGCTACCTGCCATTCCTCTAATACGTTGAATTCCCGTAGCATCCGACAAAATAGCTTCCATTTGTGCACTATCATATTTTTCGATTAACGATGCCATCTGATTAATTGCATAGGCTTTGGTTCCTTCTTCTACATTTTCTCTTTCTTTATAGGTGTTTATCCCATACGCTTCCTGAAGTCCCGACAAAATTTTTCTGTATAAATCATCCCCATATTCTTGTTCTTCTCTTGTCTGCTCAATAAAATCCATTATATCATCGACATTTTGAGCTAATGGGTAATCTTCTTCTTCTTTAATCGGTGTTACAGAATACGTTAAAGTATAAAAATCAAAAATAAGTTTTCTCTTTTTAAATAAAAAATTCTGCTTTTTAAATTTAGTTTCTACTTTAGCATAAATATCATCTTGAATTTCCCCATATTTCACTACAGGCTCTGTTAAAATATTGATGATATAAACTCCGATTTTAGACACTAATGCCATATCCACACATACTCTTCTATTTGCTACCTCATCAATATATATTGGATATCCTAAATATAACTCACCTTCAACATTCTCATATTTTTTCAAAAATTTCTGAACAAATTGCTCTGCTACATCGGTTTTAATTCCAGATTCAAACGCACCAAGAATTTTCAAATTACTATTCACAAAATCAGCTCCTATCCCTCTTCACTCTATATTAATAATTTGCACACACAACTTCTTTTAACATTATATCCACTTAGTACATAATATAAGATTTCTCTGAATCTTTCACTTTAATTGAAGATGCTCCAAAATTTTAATCCTTAATAAATCATGTTATCATTATCTTATAAAAAAAGTGGATTTTCAATATCTTTTAGTTTAAAACAAACAAATTATTTTTCTATGCATTAAACCAATCTTAAATCTTCCATATGAATATAAATTCCATAAATTAGCTCTAAATGGGAAATCTTTTCTATAAATAAATTTAGTCTTAAATGAAATATGCTGGAAATAGCACCATTCCTTTATCTGTTTCATTCTCATACCTTCTGCTGATGCCACCCAGCTTACTAAACATTGTTTCTTAAAATCGTCTATCCCTATCTCAAAAAACAAATAAAATAATACATTGTAGTATCTAATCAATACAATTTCTTTTGTTATTTTTTCCTTTGACCTCATACACACTTTCCACCTCTCACTGTATATCCAGTTCTATTTGTCCACACATTTTTACCCTATACACCTTATACTCACCCCATAATAGGTAGTTAATATTCCGACCAGGATCAAGATCACTTCTACCACCCCAATCCCCCGGTCGTCTTTTAATACCTGTAATGCATATCGAATTCTCCACATACTGTATTCCCCTTTCTTCTTTTTCTTTTATTTTTCATCTATATCTGCAATGTCAGAAATGCCGGTACTATCACAATGACCAGTACCACCGCCAGCATAAGAAACATTGGAAGCAGCAGCTTTGTCCCAGCTTCTTCCCCAAGCCTTTTTGCCTGTGCTTTCCGCTCTTCAAATGCCTGTATGGATTCCAGTTTTAACAGTTCTGTCAATCCTTTTGTTCCTTTCCGCAGATTCTGTGACAACAAAGCCCCCAGTCTTATATACACCTGAACGTCACACCGTCTGCCGAAATTCTCATAGCTCTCCGATTCTGTCACACCACTGTCCATCTCATGACAGGTCTGTATCATTTCTTCATATGCGTACCTCTTTTTCCCTTCTTCTTTTTCTCTCGCATAGCCCTCGGTTACCTTTCTCCAGGCACGCTTTACCGTCATGCCTGCTCCCAGATACAATGTCAGTTTATTGATAATATCCGGATAGTCCTTAAGCATCTGTTTTTTTCTGTCTTCCAGTGCCTTTTTTTCATTCTGTTTCTGTAATGCACAGAGCAGTATTCCGATCATTATGCTCATTGTGAGCACAATCATTCCCCGGTTATTAAACGGATGATAATAACGAAGTTCATTTTTCCCCAGACGTTCCGGCAGGATCAGCGTTTCCTGTTCCCGCTGCTTTTCATCTGCCTTTTTCATATTTTCCGTTACTATTTTCTTTATCTTTTCCTCTCCGCTTAACTTCTTAGGATATACACAGACCACGCACTGATAAGCTGCCTGTTCTTTTTCATTTTCCGTATAAGTAAGTACCGCATTCAGTTTTACAAGCGTTCCCTTTTTTGCAATATTCTTCTCCTGTATCTCGCCCTTAACATTCATTACATCATACCTGTCCAGTTCCCAGGAGACCGTCACCGGTTCTCCCGGAATCTCTGTGATCAGGTTCAGGTCTGTCTCCACATGATCCGGCGTCTGGTTTTCATTTAGTATCAGCCTGTCCATCCTCCGGATGATCCTTCCGAACAGTTCCTGTATCTCTTCTGTCGTATACCGGCGTTCCGATACTTCTATATCCGTTCTTATTTTTTTCTTTGTATCCCCGACTTTTACATCTAAGACTTCCGTCTTTGACCCTTTTCCGTAATCATTCCTCTCAATGGCCGGTTGTAGCTGCTTTACAGAACGAACGGCATCTGCTCCGGTCAGTAATATTCCGGATATGACCAGTACACAAGTCACCCGCACTATACGTCGATTCTCAATATCCTTATTCCCAGATAATAAGCGCCTGCGTAGATTCCAAGACATAATGTCATCACCCCGATTCCTGCCATATTCCCATATAATTCATTCATGAATTCCGGAAAACTAAGTGACATATAACCGATAATTCCATACGGCACTACCGACATGATCTGAAATTCATATTTCTTTGCAGCGAGCATGGTATCGATCTCTCTTTTCACTTCTATCTTGTCTCCGATCTGATTCGCTGTATTACGGATAATACCGATCATGTCCCCACCGCTTTTCTTTGCCGTTACGAATACGGTTACAAAACTCTTTACATCCTCCGATGGAACCTGTTCTGTGAATTCCCCCAGCACCTGTTCAACCGGAATATGTATCCGCAGTTTTCTCGTAATAACCAATAGTTCCCTGGAAATCCGGGCCTCCGGAGGATAAAGAATTTTTAATTCTTTCTGCGTTTCATAGAATGCATTTTCTACCGAATAGCCCGTGTTCAGTGCTGCCGACAGAGACTGTATCATCTCGCGGAACTGCTTCTGGAATTCCTGTTCCTTTTTCTTTTTCTCTTCTTTCAGAAACTCTCTGTACAGCCATATCCCCAGCGGGATCAGTGCCGGCACAGCCCATATCTTCCGGTAATAAAGCCATGCCGTAATCCCAATGAGTATGGCAGCCTTTCCCCCGGCTGCCCCACGTTCTTTAAATGTGATATCCTGCTGCCATAAGCTTCTCGCGGTGACAAAGTTCTGCAATTTTTTTCCAGTCTCCGCTGACTTTTCTTTCCATCCTGATTTCTCTTTTTTCTTCATCTTCTGTTACATTCACCGCCTCCTTATATGCTTCTTCAAAGCAATACAGCGTCTGCAGGTGGATTTCTTCCTCCCAGTATCCCAGGACTTCTGTTACTTCCAGGACTTTTCTGGTCTTATCTCTCAGACGGCCGAGATGTACAATGATATCCAGACCGGAGGCGATCTGTCTCTGAATTGCAGGAAGGGGAAGATCCATTCCCATCAGTACCATCGTTTCCAGACGGCTTAGCATGTCCTTCGGACTGTTTGCATGGCCGGTGCTGAGACTTCCGTCATGCCCCGTATTAAGTGCCTGAAGCATATCAATTGCTTCCGCCGAGCGCACTTCCCCCACGATGATCCTGTCCGGTCTCATACGAAGTGCCGACTTGATCAGATCCCTGATGGTAACTTCTCCTGTTCCTTCTACATTTGCATTTCTTGCTTCCAGTCTTACCAGATTCTTTACATTTTGAATCTGAAGTTCTGCGTTGTCTTCGATCGTTATGATGCGTTCATTTTTGGGTATATATTGCGATAGTGCATTCAAGAAAGTGGTTTTCCCGGATCCGGTTCCACCACTGATGAATATATTGTATCCGGCGGCTACTAATAAAGCCAGAAAACCCGATACTTCTGAATTGATTGACTGCCATTCCATCAGTTTTTTCATTGTAATTGCTTCTTTTGCAAATTTTCGAATTGTAACGATCGGCCCATTTAATGCGACCGGCGGAAGTACGACATTGACTCTCGATCCGTCTGCCAGTCTGGCATCTGCAATCGGCGATGCCTCATTTACCAGTCTGTTGGATCCTGCCACGATCTGCTGGATCACATCCTCCAGTTTGTCTCTGGATAAGAATCTTTTGTCTGACTGGATGATCCTTCCTGCTTTTTCAATAAATATATTCTGCGTCCCGTTGATCATGATCTCTGTGATCTGTTCGTCTTCCAGAAATTCCTGCAGCAGATCCAATTTCCGGAATGCATTGAAAAGTTCCTTTCCAAGCATTGTTTTCTGATCCAACGGCAGATATTCTTCCTGCGAAGCTTCCTGAAGTACTTCATAGATCAACTCTGTCAGTTCTTCGTCCTCCATGTCCCTTGTCATATCCAGTCCGGATAATATCCTTGCATGGAGCTGCTCTGCTTCTATCATTTTCCTCATCCTTCCAGCTCTTTTTTTACCATCTTCTGCTTTACATCGTCATAACCCATCAGATGTAATTCTTCTTCAAACTGGAATAATTTTGCCTGCGCCACCTCCTCTTTTATGACTGCCACATGTATCTCCGTACACATCCTCAAGAGCTCATATACTCCACGGATCCCTTCATCGATATCCAGTATCAGGACTTCATATATGCTCTGTTCTGCAATCTGTTCCACAAACCCTGTCCACTCTTCGATCTCCACTGCCTTCAGATCTTCCGACATCCGCATAGGCAGAAGATAGTCAAGCGGTCCCATATGTTTTACCATACCTGCCAGAGCTGCTCTTAAGTGTTTCTTCTCCTGTCTGGAATAATAAAGTGCATCCGCTACCGTCTGTCCGGCATCCGGAAAATGTCCCCCGATCCCTCCATATACTTCAAGATTCAGGTACAATACATTGTACGTCCTTGCCAGTTCTTTTCCCAGCTTTAATGCATACCCGGTCTTCTTACTCCGGTGCCCCGGGGAAAAGATTCCGATGATCCTGACATTCTGCTTTTTCGCTGTCCTAAGGAACAATCTTTCCGGTTCCCCGGACTGCGTACACTGTTCGATCACCGCTCCCATAATGGCCTCTCCGGACTGGTACTTATTGATAAGTTTCTCATTTGTCTCATGTGCTGCATTTTCCGACTGTGCCAGAACGAACACATTCCCGGCCTTTATCTTCTTCCTGTCTTCTACCGGATAACTGCTTCCGATCAACAGGATATCAACCGGTGATTCCTCCTGCAGTTTTACGGTCTGCTCAACACTGTTACATACCTGTACGCCAAGTGCCAGCTCCTTCGCTTTCATAAAAACTTCCGCAAGGGCCGCAGCGTATCTCACTTCCTGGTCACAAATCACCAGATTTCTGCTTACCACATACTATCCCTCCTTCAACACGTTTACACAAAATCTGAAACGTTTGCCGATACGGCATTGAATACTTCTTGAATTTTTTGAATCTAACAATTAGAACTACAAATCAGATGCAAGCTACTTCGTAACTTGTAGGCTGATTATATACTGGATGATTTGTTTTTGTCTATGCCCTTTTTAAAAGTTTTCAATCTTTGTGCAATGTTTACATAATTTGATAAAAAGTTATACCGTAAAGTAGAGCAACCCCAGGAAATCCAAAGGATCCGGATGTCAAAAAAGTGATCGGATTCATCCCGACACAGGCAGAAATTCCCTGTCCGTCAAGAAATTCGTTTACAAAAAATATGATCGCGAACCCAATAATTCCACGAATCAGAAAATTTACAATGATTTTTGTTCCCTTTTTTTTCATATTTTTCTCTTTTTTATTACTCTGTTTTTTTATTATATGATGATCTGTATCTGTCTTATACCTTTCATAATTATCAAAAAGCATCTAAAAAAACAGGCTTGAAAACTTTTTCTTTTTTCAAACCTGTCTCATAATCTCTGATCTGCTTTTTATTTTATAACGAAATCTTGATTTCCCGTTCTGTCCGATGGTATTTATGATAATTCACGCCGGCAGAATCGAACATCTTCATGGAAGCCATTACAGCTGCTGTACCTTCATACTTGTTGCTGTCATAGATAACCTCTTTGATCCCGCTTTGTATGATCGCTTTCGCACATTCGTTACAAGGGAACAGCGAGACATACAATTTTGCCCCTTCCAGACTTCCTCCACGGTAATTCAGGATCGCATTCAGTTCACTGTGAACCGTGTATACATATTTTGTCTCTAAAGGATCTTCTCCTTCCCGCGCCCATGGAAATACATCATCCGAGCATCCTGTCGGAAGTCCGTTATATCCCATTGACAGGATCTTGTTATCCTGACTGACGATACAGCATCCTACCTGTGTATTCGGATCTTTGGAACGCATTCCGGAAAGCTTTGCAACGCCCATAAAATACTCATCCCAGCTGATATAATCTGTTCTTTTATCTCCCATATACGTCACCTCGCCACTATTTTGTCCCAAAAATACGGTCTCCTGCATCTCCCAGTCCCGGAACAATATATTTATGCTCATTCAGATGATCATCGAGTGCACCGATATAGATATCTACATCCGGATGTGCTTCCTGCAGACGTTTTACACCTTCCGGAGCTGCAATGATACACATAAAACGCATATGTTTTACACCTTTATCTTTCAGCATCTGAAGTGCTGCCACACAGGACCCGCCTGTTGCAAGCATCGGATCTACGACAAATACTTCTCTTTCGTCACAGTCTGACGGAAGTTTGCAGTAGTATTCTACCGGTTCATATGTCTCCGGATCTCTGTAAAGACCGATATGTCCGACCTTGGCAGACGGGATCATATTCAGCATTCCGTCAACCATTCCAAGTCCGGCTCTTAAGATCGGCACTACTGCTAACTTTTTACCGCTTAATTGTTTTCCCACCATCTCGCAGATTGGTGTCTTTATCCTGACATCCTCCAGTTTCAGATCTCTTGTTGCTTCATAACACATTAATGATGCGATCTCCCCAACGATCTCTCTGAATTCTTTTGACCCTACCTCTTCGCTTCTGATGTAGCTGATCTTGTGCTGAATCAACGGGTGATCCATAACCTGTACTTTTGACATGTTTCTCCTCCTTGTTGTGAAATGATTCTATACCAATTTTTCTATATGATGTCCTGCAGCTTTCAGAAGACGGTTCATAATTGCGCTTCCGATTCCTGCAGTATCAAACGACTCACTGTAGATATAATCTACCTGATCGTCATCAAACTCTCTTAAGATCCCGAACAGATTTGCGGCGATGGTTGATTCATCCGCTCTGGTTCCGATGCATTTTACGTCACCGGCCTTATATTCTGCCACAGTCTCTTCCGTTCCGATAATGCCGACTTTATATCCTGCACAGGACTTTTCTTTTGCACGCTTATTGATCTCTGCCGTCACCTTCTCCAGTGGACCTTCTATAATGGTCAGATCCGCTTTCGGTGCATAATGACGGTACTTCATTCCCGGTGCTTTCGGAACCTGCCTGCTGTCCGGTCTGATCAGCGTCCTGTCGATCGTGACTTCTCCGATCACTTTCTCGAACATCTCTTTTGTAATGGCTCCCGGTCTTAAGATCATCGGTGGTTCTACCGTCATATCCAGTATTGTAGATTCTACCCCGATCTCTACTGCCCCGCCGTCTACGATCATGTCTACCCTTCCGGTAAGATCTTCTGCTACATGCTGTGCGGTTGTCGGGCTCGGCCGTCCGGAAGTATTCGCGCTCGGTGCCGCAATGTATCCGCCGCCCGCATCGATCACTTCTCTTGCGATCGCATCTACCGGCATCCGGACAGCTACCGTATCCAGTCCTCCGGTGGTTCCGTACGGCACAATATCACTTTTGTTAAATATCATTGTAAGCGGCCCCGGCCAGTATTTTTCAGCAACCTTTACAGCCTTTTCCGGGACTTCGGAAACAATTTTTTCCAGTGCTTTCATATTCGTGATATGAATAATCAAAGGGTTGTCAGACGGTCTTCCTTTTGCGGCATATATCTTCTTGGCCGCATCTTCATTCAATGCATCTGCTCCCAGACCATATACGGTCTCTGTGGGAAATGCAACCAGACCTCCTTCTTTTAAGATCCGTCCTGCTTCTCTTATAATATCTGTATTATTTTGATTTTTATCAATTTTTTCTAATATTGTTTTCATGATTGTTATTATACTACACTCTAGTTTTCCATACAAGCAAGGATTCCTTCTGCGATCGCTTCCGCAAGCTTCTCCTGATACTTTGGACTGACCAGCTTTGCGGCTTCTTCCGGGTTACTTAAGAATCCGCACTCCACAATGATCGTCGGTACTTCCGTCCGTTTCAGAAGATAATAGGTATCATTCGCTTTTGCCTGTCTGGTATTCTCTTCATCTGCCTTCAGCAGTGCTTTCTGCATCACTTCGGCCATTCGCTTTCCCTCTTCCGAATGTGAATAATAGAAGACCTGCGCCCCGTGGATCTGCGCATCCTGGTAGCTGTTCTGGTGGATACTGACTGCAGCCTGCGGCATCGTCTTATTGATCCGTTCCACTCTCGCTTTCATATCATGGATTTTTTTATTTCCTGCAGCCGAATCTCCAAGCATTACATCCTTTTCTCTTGTCATGACGACCTTCCATCCCTTTTTCTCCAGTCTCTCTTTTGTCTTTTTTGCAATTTTCAGATTTACATCCTTTTCTTTTGCCTGATTCACACCGATCTTTCCTGGATCCTCTCCGCCGTGTCCGCTGTCCAGGACAATACATGGATTCCTTCCTGTAACCCTTCCGCTTGATACCATTTCCTCCAGATGATTACTCATCATGATAAGTACCGCCAGCAGCAGCAATACTATTGCAAATTCTATTTTTTTCCACAAATAAAAATACCTCCTGCAATTCATATATTCTACTATATGACTGCAAGAGATATTTTATCTGTTATTCTGTTTGATTAATTGACATATTTCTGGATCAGATTCCAGATATCCGAACTCTCCTGTCCAAGAGACCACTCAGCTGTACCTGCAAGCTTATATTTCTTCATGAGTTTGAGCTTTTCTTCGATTGATTTGCTGTCTTCCAGCCAGATCTCATATTTGGATCCGTCTGCTTCCCATGTGGCATAGTTCTGTCCGGCCTTCTTATCCCAGGTCGTATCGACTCCGGCCTGTTTGACGATGGCCTGTGCATTATCCATACCATATGCATCACTCTCTACGGTTGCAGAATACTGTTCCGCATCCGTTCCTTTATCACTCTTCAGTTCTTCTTCCGTCTTCGGAGTCTCTTTCCACAGACGTGTAAAGAACGGAATACCGCTGATAACCTTCTCCGCCGGAACCTCTTTTAACGTCTCTGTGATTCCTTCTTTTACATAATTGTAAGAAGATACCGGACCTGCTTCAGGTGAACCTGCATAATACTCATCATATCCCATGATCACTACATAATCTGCTACAATTCCCTGCTCTTTACGGTCATACTGTGTGTTAAAGCTCTTTGGAACATAGTTGTCCACCGACAACACCAGTCCGTTCTGTCTGCATTTTACCGATAATTCACGGATAAATTCAATATAATGTTCTCCGCACTTATCGGAAATCTTTTCGAAGTCTACATTGATACCATCAACGCCGACACGGAGTGCCTCTGCGATCAGCTGCGTGATCAATGTCTCACGTCTGGATGTATAGCTGAGCAGTTCATAAGATTCCTTCTCCGAACTGATGCCTCCGTCAAAATCCCTGACGGTCATCCACACTTCCACATTCTGCTTATGTGCGTAACTCACATAATCTGCCGATGCGATAGAGCTGATGTTACCGTTCGTATCTGCCACATGGATCCATGTCGGAGCCAGTGTCGTAAGCCCTTTCGTCTGGGCGATCCTCTGCGCCACCGCATTGTTCGCATCCTGGTTCGTCACATTATGCCATGCCATATTGATCGTGTAATCTTTGGTAATATTGGAATAATCCTGCTCTTCAAACTTTCTGGTAATATTCTTCTTTTCTTCGTTCTTCAGAGTCTTGTTCTTTACATATCCGATCACACCATCTGCTGTGCGTACTTTTTTCCAGTTCTGTTCACTCTCAACGACTGTTACTTCATCTTTTTTCTTAAGTTCTGCCAGCACAGGGCTCTTTACTCCGCCCTGATAACGCACCTGTGTATTCTTTTTCACAGTTGCAACATCCGTTTTTCCCCATTTTGTCCTGATCATAACATGATCCGGATTATTTGACACTTCATAATCAATATTCGTGTACTGCTGGACAAAATCCAATGCAATATATGCTGTGTTTCCTTCTGTTTTTAAAATAACGTAATCTTCGCTTTTCTTTTTTTTGGATATAGAGTAATCCTTACTGCCGACATCTACCGATATCATATCTTCCGGGAGCATATACAACAGAACATTTTCATTCGGATCCCAGTAGAACCGGCTGTTGATATAATCTCTTACAATATTATATGCAACATATACTTTTCCACCTGCCAGTTTTCCTTCTGCCTCCACGACTTTATTATCCACCGTGATACCAACCTGTCCATCCTTTTCTATCCCATAATATTTCTTCATATCATATTGTTCTTTTGATGGGCTGTAACGTTTCCACAAAATGATTCCTGCAATTGCTGCAATGATTAATATGATCAACAGGACAAATCGTATCATGCGTTGTCTTTTTCTTCTCCGCCGCATACGCGCACGCTCCGCCGGAGTTCTCTGTCTTCTTGGCGGATGATTATCTGACGGTCTTCTTTCCTGTGATTTTCCATATGTTCTTCGGTTTTCATATGTGCGGCTACTTCTTCCTCTGTCTTCCATGCTGCACCTCCTACAGGTCACATTATAACAAAACGTAAGATACACGTCATTATATTTCGACATTTTCCTTAAAACTTTCGTCTTAATCTGCGGGGTATTTACATATTTTTCCTGATTAAATTGCTATATTCTGAAACCACAACTCTTTTACATCACCTTTGTCATTGAGCACATAATCTCTCATATATGCCTGATTTTCACACATCGTATGTGCCTGTACAATCTGCATGGGGCTGGCTGGTATTCCATTGATCCTGAGGCTTATATTTTTCTTTTCATAGCCTGTCAGTTCCTGGAACATATTCTTCCATTCGTCATTGTCCCCCATGTTCCTTCCTCCTTTTTACCGGATGATAACTATGGATGTTGCGCATATCTGCAGCGAAGGAGATGCCCGTGATACAATACTGTTTTTACGCAGCAACAAATTATGTTTTAACTGGAAATAGTCCCCGGCAATTAAATATTTTTCATATTATGTCAAAATTATACTGTGAAATGTCTGCCTGAAACGGCTGTGTAATCTGATTTGCTTTTGATAGATCCATCCCACCCGGAACGTGGAATTGAAATATAAATGCCTGGTACGGCGTTCTGTTCCGTCCCCAAAATTAAAATTCAAGAAATTCTCCCTTATTGGTTCTAACAACATAGTTATCAGGGAAAACTATCTTCCAGTAGCGTCATTATATCTGATAAAATTTGAAGAATCAAGTCTTTTTTTATTTTATTATTCCGTTTTGTTTATACTAAATTTATTGAACATCAAACATTTTCTATGATATACTATTTTAGAAGGAAGTGATGATTATGAAGATTGAAAAAATCAGTGACAACCAGATCCGTTGTACTTTGACACGCGCCGATCTGGCTGACCGTCAGTTACAGCTCAGTGAACTGGCATACGGAACCGAAAAAGCAAAATCACTTTTCCGCGATATGATGCAACAGGCAGCCTTCGAATTCGGATTCGAAGCAGAAGACATTCCTCTCATGATAGAGGCAATCCCTTCCGCCGATTCGATCGTGCTGATAATTACAAAAGTCGAGGATCCTGAGGAACTCGATACCAGATTTTCAAAATTTGCACCTTCTTCCATTGCTGATGCCAGGAAAAAGAATACTCCGGGCAAGCTGGAAGGAGCAGAAGGTTTACTCGATCTGCTCGGAAAGGTTCAGGAATCATTTGAAGCACAGGCAGTGAAGTCTGCCTCGGATACCACATCTGCTTCCGGTGATGATACAGAAAAAAAGGATTCGGGTAACAATATCCGGCTCTTTTCTTTCCCTGTGATGGAGAATGTACTGAAAGCCGCCAGACTTCTGGCTCCGATGTACCACGGTTCCAATACTTTATACAAAGACGAACAGGAGGAGATGTATCTGCTGGCACTTGCCCGGTCCGATCACTCCGCCGCAGATTTCAATCGGATCTGCAATATGTTGTCTGAATATGGCGCTTTAGAAAGAGCGTCCGGCGCAACTTTCGCGTTCCTGGAAGAACACTGCAAGACATTTCTTTCCGGAGATGCGGTTCAGCAGCTCGCCAATATTTAGCCGGAATTATGATCCGGAATTGTCATAAAGATCTGCTAGCGGCAGTTCTTTACAAATAACTGCAAAAAAACTCTACAGGAATCCTGTAGAGTTTTTTTATAGTTATTTTTATATTATGCCTGGCTTGCTTCCAGTGTTGCATTCAGTTTTGCAACTAAGAGGTCTGGATCAATTCCGTGTCCCATAGCGCCTTCTTCGATAGATTCCATCTGAGAATGTGGGCATCCGATGCATCCCATTCCTGCTTCCATCAGATCGTCAACAAGCTTTGGACATGTAGAATAATATTTGGAAAGCAGTTCACCAAATGTCATGTCTTTTGTAATCTGTGCCATCTTATCGCCTCCTTTTTATTTCAGTGTTTCCATTATAGTAGCTTTTTACCATTGTGTAAACATTTTCCGCAAATTTATTCTTAATATTTGACTACTCAAATGTCAATATGGATAACTCTTTTTTTCGACATTTCTTCATTTTTATAACAACTCTACAAAACGTGCGTTCTTTTTCTATCCCCGAATAATCCCCCGTTTTTCCCGATTTGGGTGTGGATAACGTGGATAACTTTGTGAAAATCCCCATTTTTCTACATTTTTTGCATTTTTTGATGTGGATAACTTTTTTCATGAATTTTTTTGTATTTTTTGTTTTTTGCAGAAATATATCGATTTTTGTGGATTTTGTATATTGTGGATAACTTTCAATTCATGTGGATAATGTGGATAAAAAAAGAACCGGGGAATTTTTCATAAATTCCTCCGGTCTCTTTTCTTATATCAGCTCTTATATCAACCGTCTTACGGTCACAATATTCGTATAGGTTGCCGGCAGGATCCCGATTCCTTTTGCACTGTTGATCGCATTTACGATCTGCCCATTTCCCATATAGATTCCTACATGGCCATTATATAAGATAATGTCTCCCGCAACTGCCTGATCGTAACTTACCGCCGTTCCCGCATTCTCCATATCCCATGTCGTACGCGGAAGTGCGATTCCAAAATGTGCAAATACCGACTGTACGAATCCGGAACAATCCGCCCCGTTTGTGAGGCTCGTACCTCCCCATACATACGGATTTCCGATAAACTGACACGCATAATCTACAATTGCCTGCCCGTTTCCCGCAGCCTGCGCCTTCTGCTCCTCCTGCTCCTTTTGAAGTCTTGCCGCCTCTTCTTCTCTCGATTCGGCATACGTAAATGCATCTTCTGCATTTCCCGTGTCATTGTTCTGCACTAACTCTTCTGCTTTCTTCTGTGCCTCATTTCCTACCGTTATATATCTGGAATACACATACCCGGTCACATTTCCCGACTCAACCTTCGTCCATTCTCCCACAGGACCGGTGATCTTTGCCGCATAATCCGGATATAGTTTTCCAACCCATTCGCTGTCTGTTGTTGGTTCACTTCTTATATAAAGAAACGATTGTACATTTGCGAATGCCATATCTGAATACTCACCCTTTTGTTCCGGTACAAGATGATCTTTTACCGATATTGTCTTATCTGATGTGTAACAATCTTCCAGTATCTGTGTGCTTTCCGCCGCTGGTGTATTCTGCGTATCATCTATGTCTGCAGCATGCACCACCATTGGAAATGCTGTCATGATCCCGGTCACACTAACCAGGAGCACTCCTTTTTTAAGAATCGAATCCATAAACTCCCTCCTTTATGTTTTCTCGTCTTTTGTAATTGTTACAGAATTGTTACATATGTTACGTTTGTTATTATATCATCCGAATACATTTTGTCAAGTATTTCTTTTATTTTCAAGCGTATCATCTGATATTCCTCTATCTTCCATTCGTTTCATTTTTTTATTTTATTACATTTTGTTACATTTATTTCTCCTTATTGACAAATGATATAAACAACACTATACTAAAGATATCAATTATAGTAATTATTATCGTTATTGGAAGGAGGATGTTATGGCTGCTTTAAAATACAGTAAACAGCGAGCCTCTATCAAAGAGTATTTATTACACACAACCGCACATCCTACGGCTGATACCGTATATCTTCATATAAAAGAAGAATTTCCGAATATCAGCCTCGGAACCGTCTACCGCAACCTGAATCTGCTTGCCGACATCGGTGAAGCACTCCGGATTCCGACACCTGCCGGTGGCGACCGTTTTGATGGGCGCTGTGAACCTCATTACCATGTAGTATGCACGAATTGCGGAAAAGTATTCGATCTGGAAATGGATGATTCTTATATCCAGAAGATCAACGAAGATGCCAACGCATGTTTTGATGGAATTATCGAATCTCACAACACACTTTTCCATGGTCTTTGTGCCGACTGTATAAAGAAAAAGAACGAGAATAAATAATAAAATTTATCAAAAACTAATTGACAAAATAGTAATATCGTGCTAAATTAATATCAGTAACAATTACTAATATTAATTTTAATAAATCAAAAAATTATTTCAAAGAAAAGGAGAACAATATTATGAAAAAATTTGTATGTACAGTATGCGGATATGTTTACGAAGGAGAAGCTGCACCGGCTGAATGTCCAATCTGCCACGCACCGGCTGATAAGTTCAAAGAGCAGACAGGTGAAAGAGAATGGGCTGCAGAGCACGTTGTAGGTGTTGCAAAAGGTGTCAGCGAAGATATCTTAGCTGATTTAAGAGCGAACTTCGAAGGAGAATGTTCAGAAGTTGGTATGTATCTTGCAATGGCAAGAGTTGCCCACAGAGAAGGTTATCCTGAAGTAGGATTATACTACGAAAAAGCTGCCTGGGAAGAAGCTGAGCATGCTGCTAAATTCGCAGAACTTCTTGGCGAAGTTGTTACAGACAGCACAAAGAAGAACCTTGAGATGCGTGTAGATGCCGAGAACGGAGCTACAGCTGGTAAGTTCGATCTTGCAAAACGTGCAAAAGCCGCTGATCTGGATGCGATCCATGACACAGTTCATGAGATGGCTAAAGATGAGGCCCGTCACGGAAGAGCTTTCGAAGGACTTCTTAACAGATATTTCGGATAAAAATAACGGATTCAGATATCAGAAGAGCGGATACACCACTTACGGCGTATCCGCTCTTTTTGTTCAATTCATTATTTTTTTCCACTATCCCGCTCTATGCCATGCGCACATAGATTTTTTTCACCGGCTGATACAGAACCGCAATTGCGATCACCATAAAGACTGCATTGATCACTGTAGCCGGAAGAGATGTAAATGCTCCCACCGCAGCCGCTGCGAATCCACTTCCCATGATCATCATAGATATGGTTCCCATAATAAATTCCATGATCACGTTGATGCATCCGTAAACCACGGCACAGATCATCGCTGCTCCGTATTCTTTCTTTTTATCACCGGCTGTCTTTTTCTTCAGCATCACAAAGAGTGCTCCGACGATCAGACACTTCAGCGCCGTCTCAACAAACGTCTTTGGCGCATCCTGCATATATCCATTTAACATATCAAAGATGGTAAGTCCCAGCGTTCCGGATACGGCTCCTCTTTTTCCTCCCTGAAGTAACAATCCCATTACGACAAATATATGTCCGAAATGAAGAAATGGTGTTCCGACTGCTGCCGGAAGCGGAATCCTGAAAGACTGGATTCCAAGAAATGTAATTGCTGTAAAGAATGCCGTGATCACCAGATTCTTCACCTTATCATTATGAATGGTCTTTCCTGCTGCTGTATTTGTACTCATTGTACTCTTCCTTCCTGTTGTAATATGTAATGAAAAATAAATTCTGCTGAATATATTAGCACGATAGTGGATTCGTCCAAACAGCCAGTTGTAACATTTTCATACAGGCCAGTTTATTTTTCACACCAAAGGAAGTCGTACCCTCTTAATCTTATATCTTTTAATTCCATCTTTTCACTCGTCAGTAGATTACGATATACTCCATCTTCCTGCATCCACGCTGTCTTCTCCTGATCACTGAAGTTAAATATTCCAAAAAATCTTCTTCCCTTATATTCACGTAATATGCAAAGGACACTGTCATCATGCACATCGTATGTATACACATCTGCATCTTTATCAAATGTTATTTCCTGTCCGCGGATCTTTTCCAGCCGGTCAAGAGTCTGGAAGATACTTCCCTGAACAGTTGTGGGATCATTCTTATTCTCTGCAAGCTCCCACTGCAGCTTACCACGATGGATGTATCTTGAATCTGCACACTTAGCAGGATCTTCTTTATAACTATAGTCGTTCACCTGCCCCAGTTCATCGCCACTGTATAACATCGGAATACCCGACTGTGTCAACATATATGCATGCAGCATAAGATCTTCCCTGACCGCAGTTTCCATTGCTTCTTTGTTTTGTTCAAATCCGGCTTTTTCAATTCCACACATCGATGCTGTTGTCCCACAGAAACGTGCATCCTGCGTTACCGGATCATCATTATACAATTCTCCGCGGCTTATACTTCCCGCTATTTTCCCTGTAAAATAATCATTCAGGTAACGCTTATGTGGGATCTCTTCCATTCCCCACTGTTTCAGGGTCTCATAATCCAGTCCCCATCCGATATCATCATGACAGCGCAGATAGTTTAAAAATACATACTGTTTCGGCAGATGATTCAGAATATCCATCTGTTTTTTCAACAATCGGATATCTCGTGCCGCTATGCTGTTCCAGGTCGTTGCCATGGTAGTCACATTATAAAGCATGTGACATTCCGGTTTTTCTACCGTACCAAAATACGGCACTACTTTTTCCGGTTCCATTACAACCTCACCAAGAAGCAATACACCCGGACATACGATTTCTGCAATCATACGCATCATACGGACGATCGTGTGTACCTGTTTGAGATTTCTGCAGGTAGTTCCTATTTCTTTCCAGATATATGGCACCGCATCAATTCTTACGATATCTATTCCCTGATTTGTCAGATACAGGAAATTATACATCATTTCATTAAACACTCTCGGATTCCGGTAATTCAGATCCCACTGATACGGATAAAATGTTGTCATTACATAATGGCCGCTCTCCGGAAGATACGTAAAGTTTCCAGGAGCTGTTGTCGGAAATACCTGCGGTACTGTCTCCTCGTATTTCTTCGGTATCTCATCATTATCATAGAAGAAATACCGGCTCATATACTCTCCTTCGCCAGCTCTTGCCCGTTTCGCCCATTCATGATCTTCTGATATATGATTCATAACAAAATCCATACACACATTGATATCTTCCTCATGACACTTTTCTGTCAGTTCTGCAAGATCTTTCATCGTACCGAGATCCGGACGTACCTTACGGAAATCTGCCACCGCATAACCGCCGTCAGATCTGCCTTCCGGCGTATCCAGGAAAGGCATAAGATGAAGACAATTAATGTTGCATTCTTTCAGATAGGGAATCTTTTCTTTTACACCTTGCATATTTCCCGCAAAATTATCTATATAAAGCATCATGCCAAGCATATCTTTCCTGTGATACCAGCCGGCTTCCTGCTCTCTTTTTGCATCTCTTTCTTTCAGTTTGCTACTCCGTTGTCTGTAATACTCATACATCTTGGAACACAATTCCGCGAACATATCATCGTTCTGATAAAGTTCCATGTAAAGCCACCTGAGCTCATCATGATGTTTCTCTAACCTATATTGAAAAATACTGTTATTTTTTTCTACTCTTTTTCCCATTTTTATACTCTACTCTTCTGCTGTCAGATGCATCTGGTATGCCTTGAATTCTCCCATTTCCACAGGCATCGGAATTCCTGCTTCCATAAGTGCTGCACCATTATAGCTCTTTCCTGTTTCCGTGTCACGATAGATCGCACTACATTTCAATCCTTGAAGCTTTACATAATTCACAGTCATATTTCCATGAATTTCCTGCAGTACGACATTCAGAAGAACTTCTTTCTGATCTTCGGATACAAATGCCCATGCTGCATATTCCTCCCTCGCAGGATCAGACAACCGATAGTACAATCCCGTCTGGATCAGTGGTGCGAACTTCCGGTATTCTTCCACCTGTAACCGGATCTCCTGCTTCTCTTCTTCGGAAAGTTTTCCAAGATTCAATTCATATCCGAATGTTCCGGCCATTGCCACTACACCTCTGGTATGCAGAGATGTGATCCTTCCTGTCTGATGATTCGGCACTGCTGATACGTGTGACCCTACAGCGGATACCGGATAACCGAATGAAGTACCATATTGGATCTGCAATCTGTCCAATGCATCTGTATTATCACTGCACCAGATCTGCGGTGTATAATACATCATTCCGGCATCAAATCTTCCACCGCCGCCGCTGCATCCTTCGATCAGCAGATCCGGATATCTTGTCACGATCCTTTCCAGAAAATCATATAATCCAAGAACGTAATCATACATGACCCTTCCCTGATCTTCGGTTCCTCTAGAGAACACATCCATAAGGCTCCGGTTCATATCCCATTTCACATACTCAATATTTCCCTGATCCAGGACTTTACAGATCTGATCAAATATATGATCTACAACCTCTTTTCTCGAGAAATCCAACACCAGTTGATTTCTTGCATGAACCGGATTCCTTCCCGGAATAGTAAGTGCCCAGTCCGGATGTTCTCTGTACAGATCACTGTCTTCCGAGATCATCTCCGGCTCCACCCAGATTCCGAATTTTACACCCAGATCATTGATCTTCTTTATCAGATCTCCCAGTGTCCCCCCAAGCTTTTTCTCATTGACAAACCAGTCCCCGAGACCGCTGTTATCATCATCACGTTTTCCAAACCAGCCGTCATCCAGCACCAGCATGTCAATGCCTGCATGCTTTGCCTCTTTTGCCAGTTCGTATAAGGTATCACCATCAAAATCAAAGTAAGATGCTTCCCAACTGTTCACCAGAACCGGACGGACACTTTCTTTGTACTTTCCTCTGCAGATATGCTGTCTGATACATCTGTGCAGATTCTGTGAAAGAAGGTTCATTCCACTTCCGGAAAAAGTAAGAAGTACCTCCGGTGTATAGAATGTTTCTCCTTCTGCCAGCGGATACGAGAACATCTCATCCTGCAGCCCCATAAGCGCACGTGTCTGTCCAAACTGATCTTTCAGTGTCTCACCTTTAAAATTTCCACTATATACGAAAGACATTGCATAACAATTTCCATATTGATCCGTCGTATTCTCATCCGCAAGAATCATCATCGGATTATACTGATGGCTCGAAGTTCCTCTCACACTTCCGATCACATGACTTCCATGTGTGACCGGCTCTCTCTGCATCGTTCTCTCCATTGCATGTCTTCCGTAAAATGTCAGAAGATCATATTTTCCCTGAACAAAATCCAGACATGCAGACTGCGCTTTCCTGATACATATCTTTCCTTCGCCACGATAAACGATCTTCTCGCTTCTTGTGATCACATCATAATCAGGAAGCACACCATACTGCAATGTAACTTCTACGCCTGTAACCGCATCTTCCATTACGATCTCCAGTGTCTGGCTCTCCGTCTCATCCGCATAGACTGCCGGAAGACCCGGAATCTTATATTTTCCATTGAAAATGTGATGCGAACGGTAACGCAGATCACACGCTGTACTTCCATCTGCATTTTCAACGATCAGTGCCGTGCTTCTGTAATCTCCGGTTCCATAGGAAGGATACTCCTGCGGAAGTGCATCCATAGAATATGTTCTGTCATCCCCTGCATCAAACGGATTTCCAGAGAATCCCCTGTCATAATACGTCAGCAGATAATCCATGCAGCTTCCATCTGTTTTCTTTCCATAATACAGGTGCAGGAGGAACCCATAAGGGTCCACCTGCATCTGATACGTTGTATTCTTTGTCTGTATTGTAAATGTCCTGTCTGATTTACTGTAAACAATTCCCATTTTCCAGTCTCCTTTTTGTGTCTTTTATCCGATTTGTATTTTCTTATTTTACAGCTCCATTTACCACACCGTTCAAGATATGTTTCTGACAGATCAGATAGAAGATCAGGATCGGCAGAAGTGCCAACAGGTAAGAGGCAAATGCCAGGTTATAGTTCGTTCCAAACTGTGTCTGGAAATTAAGCTGTGCCAGCGGCAGTGTGTTCTTTCCTGTGCCTGACATAATAACCAACGGTGTCATAACGTCATTCCATGTTCCAAGTGCTGTCAGAACCGCAACCGTTGCATGCATTGGTTTCATGATCGGAAAGATGATCTTCCAATAAGTTGTCCATGTACTTGCTCCATCCACGCATGCTGCCTCTTCCAGCGCTCTGGGAATATTTGTCAGATATCCGGAATACAGCAGCACATTCATCGGCATATAAAATACCAGATATAAGATGATCACTCCGGCTCTGTTCGCAAGTCCCATCTGCGCCGTCTGTTTTACGACCGGCATCATCAGGATTGCGAAAGGTACGAACATACCACTGACAACATAAAAATAAATAAACTTATAAAATTTACTATGTGCCTTATTTCTTGCAATTGCATATCCAAGCAGTGAATGGATCAGCATTGCAAGCACTACCGTCACAACTGTGATCAGCAGACTGTTTCCCAATGAGTTCCAGAAATCTGTCACTTTCATCGCCTCTGTAAAATTACTCAGACTGAAATGCTTTGGAAGTGATAAGATTCCTGCGACATCATTCGTCATTTCCGAAGGTTTCTTCAGCGCAATGACAACAGTCATATACAATGGAAATACTACAGTGATCAGCCCTGCGATCAAAAGAATCGTTACAGGCCAGTTTATTCTTTCTTTCCCAACTTTTTTCATTACAACTGTTCCTCCTTCTTACCGGTGATAGTCAACTGCATTACCGAAATCACTACAATCACAATAAAGAAAATAACTGCATTTGCGCTTTGGAATCCAAACTGTCCGCCACTCATTCCGTTATTATAGATCAGATATGAGATGGATTCTGTACTCTGGGCAGGACCTCCTTTTGTCAATGCCATGATCTGATCAAATACCATCAGGAAGTTTTTCACGCTCAGAACCATATTGATAGAGAAAAATGGAATGATCAGTGGAAATGTCAGGTTCCTGAACTTCTTCCATCCTGTAGCACCATCAATGGCACCTGCTTCATATACATCCTCCGGAACCGTCTGAAGTCCCGAAATATAAATGATTGTGTTCATTGCTATCGACTGCCATGCACACACGATCACAATCGCGATCCACGCAAGATTGGTATTAGAAAGCATACTGGAACCAAATGTCTTACTTCCGATCATTTTTCCAAATACAGGGAGGATATACGTAAAGAAATAGTTGAAAATATATCCTACTACCAATGCTCCCAGTACATTCGGGATAAAATATGCACCTCTGAGTGCGCTTTTGAACTTAATCTTGCTATTTAGTCCGAGTGCCAGCAAAAGACTCAACACATTTGTCAAAATTGTCGCCGCAATTGCTAACTTAAATGTAAAGATATATGAGCCTCCGACCCTGGAATCGGTAAACAGGTCTTTATAATTGCGAAGCCCTACCCAGTCGTAACTTCCATATCCTTTAAAATTGGTAAAACTATAGATTACACCTTTGATCAGCGGCAGCGTATTGAAGCAGAAAAATAATGCAACAATCGGAATCGTGATCAGAAGAAATGTCCGCTTTCTATCATTTAATTTATTCTTTTTCATCATACTAACTCCTTGAACTTCCGTATTACCGGTAACTTATCTCTCTTAGTCATTATGCGATTTCTCGTAATCTTCCACTTTACGGATAATATCACGATTATATCTTACCCAGTCTGTATCAAATTTCTTAAGAAATGCCTCGCTGTCTTTTTTCATCAGGAATGTCTGGATCTGGGCATCTACCGCCATTTCCGATGGATAATAATGATCCTGATAGTCAGACATTTTTCCTTCTTTTATATATTCTTTCATTCCTTCAAGGGTTGATGGCAGTTCAAAATCTCCCTCTTTACAAGGAACTGCCTTCTGCGCATCCAGATATGCCTGTACATTCTCATCTTCCAGGAGAAAATCTAACACTTCATATGCTGCCTCTTTATTTTTGCAGTCTTGCATTACGCAGAACTGAAGATCTATTCCTGAGTTCAACTTATTATCTGCCTTATTATTACTTGCCGGCATTACAAATGAATCAATCTCCATATCCGGATTCACCGTCTGGATCTGTGGAATTGCATAACTTCCAATCGTATACATTGCGGATTCACCTTTTGCAAATGCCGTACATGCCCCGTTGTAATCATATGCAAACGGGTCATCCGGTCCATATGGAAGCAGCTCCAGCATACGTTCTGCCACTTCTTTATATTCCTTCGAAAATGTTGTCTTTCCGCGGTTCACCTGTGCACACACATCTGCGGGTGCAAGATCTACCGCAACCGCATTCCACGGTGCAAGACAAGTCCATGTATCTTTAAATCCAAAATAAAATGGCTGGATTCCTGCATTCTGTATCTCCTGACACAGGCTCATGAGTTCATCCCATGTAGTTGGTATTTTCCATCCATGTTCTTCGAACATTTCCTTGTTGTAAAGAATTCCTGCTGCATTTGCAACGTATGGTACCGCATAAGTTCCTTTTTCCGGAACAAATTCCAGATTTTTATCAATTTCTTTGTATGCCTCTTTAATATCTTCCAGACCTTTATAGTCGGAAATATCCATCAACATATCAGAATCGATAAAGTTTGAATAGTTCACGTCTCCTCCGATTCCAATAATATCCGGATTATCCTCCCGGATAAATCTCGTCTTCAAAACAGTCATTGCATCATTCGGAGATTCAATTGTAAGATGAATATCATCATGTGTACGGTTGAATTCTTCTTCTATTTTCTCAAATGTTTTTACTGCTTCCGGCTTATACTGCACAAGTTCTATTTCTGTCTTTCCTGTCTCTTCCTTTTGTCCGCATCCCTGCAGCATCATAGCCCCAGCCATCGTAAGAACCAGTCCGGCACTTACCAGTTTCCTGTACTTCCTATGCATGTTTTCACACTCCTTTTGCTCCGTTCCTTCCTGATTTTGAACCTTTCCCGGGATATTCTCTTGTTTTCATCGTCAGGTTTTTTTCGTTTCTTATTTACAATTAAATTGTAACATACCATTATGCGTCTATAAATATCCTCATATTATATATTTTATTGCAAAATGCGATTTTTCCGTTATATATTGAAGTTATCTAGCATTTTGGTATATACTGTTTTAAAAAGGAGGATTCCTATGAGTAATCTTTTATTTTCCGTTTTCCAAAATGAAAATTTTGTCGATATCGGACTTTATCAGTATGGCTGGGAACAATGTGAACCTTCCCATTCTTTTGGACCTGCCGCCAGAAACCATTATATCTTTCACTATGTGATATCCGGAACCGGAACTTTAATGGCCGACGATTCTTCCGGCAATACAATAAAATATCAGGTGAAAAGCGGACAGGGTTTTATGCTATTTCCTAATCAGATCAATACTTACATCGCAGATCAGGATCTCCCATGGGAATATACCTGGATTGAATTTGACGGACTCCGTGCCAAAGAGATTGTCTCTACTGCCGGACTCAGTCCGGATCATCCGGTCTATCATGCCGGTTCGAAAGATCTCCGCAATGAAATGATGAACGAAATGTTATATATTGCCAGACATTCCGGTTCCTCCTCCGATTCACCGTTCCATATAATCGGACATTTGTATCTCTTTTTGGATTATTTCATGCGTTCTGCTGCTACAGTGCGCATGAACCATAGCGGGAAGATCAGAGATTTTTACATCAAAGAAGCATTATCTTATATTGAGCAAAATTTTCAGAACAATATTACCATTGAAGACATTGCTTCTTTCTGTGGTCTGAACCGGAGTTATTTCGGAAAGATTTTTCACGACTCCATCGGAAAATCTCCTCAGGAATTCCTGATCAGTTACCGCATGACGAAGGCTGCAGAGCTTCTGAAACTAACCTCTTTATCCATTGCGGATATTGGAAATGCCGTCGGATATCCGAATCAGTTACATTTTTCAAGAGCATTCAAGAATACCTATGGAACTTCTCCAAGAAGCTGGCGCACTGAAAATAAATTAGAACCTGATATATAAAAAATCAAGCGGAAAAGGATTATTTTGATTTTAAAAATATTTTCCTTTTCTGCTTGATTTTTTTCTTTTCCTGGTATAATATACACATATAGTAAACATAGTATTAAAAACTACATGTCATATTTTCGACATTCAGGAGGTGCATGACTATGGCAGAGCAGTTAAAAGAACACATTAAAGATCCGGGAAGTGCGATCACACATTTTATCGGAATGCTGATGGCAATATTCGCAGCAATCCCATTGCTTTTAAAAGCAGCGCGCGAACCAAGTAAAATTTACATTATCGCAATTGCTGTGTATGCGGCAAGTCTGATCTTACTGTATGCGGCAAGCACAACTTACCATACATTCGATAAATCAAAAAAAGTAAATACCATTCTTAAAAAGATCGATCACATGATGATCAGCGTTCTCATCGCCGGAAGCTACACTCCGATCTGCCTGTTAGTACTTGGCGGCAGGACCGGGATCATCCTTCTTGCGATCGTATGGTCATTTGCCATCGCCGGAATCCTGATCAAAGCATTCTGGGTATACTGTCCGAAATGGGTTTCATCCGTACTTTATATCGGCATGGGCTGGACCTGCGTACTGGCATTTACACAATTGCTGAATTCTTTAAGTCCGGCGGCTTTCGTATGGCTGCTGGCCGGTGGTATCATCTACACCGTTGGCGGCGTGATCTATGCTTTGAAGCTTCCGATCTTTAACAGTAAGCACAAATATTTCGGAAGCCATGAGATCTTTCATCTGTTTGTGATGGCCGGAAGCGCCTGCCACTTTGTGGTGATGTATGCTTTTGTACTTTAATGAAATCCATATGAAAAAAGCTGCCGGTGGCAGCTTTTTTCACTTAATATCATTTATTTTTACTTATTCTGCGAGTTCGAATTCATTCGGGATCTTCTCTCCGATCTCGATCTGCTTATCCACACTCTTTTTCACATAAGTTTCCTTTTCCTTGGATCAGCAGTTCCTTTTCTCTCCGTGTCAGCTGTTTGATCGCATATTCCCGGCTCATTGCCTCATTCTTCGTCTCATGTTCTTCGTAATACACAAGCTTCACCGGTCTTCTGGTCTTTGTGTATTTCGCACCTTTTCCACTGTTATGTGCTTTTATCCTCTTATCCAGATCATTTGTCCATCCTGTGTATAACGTACTGTCTGCACATTTTATGATATAGGTATAATTCATGTAGCTGTCCCCACTTATCCACAATCGGTCTGATTTTTCCTGTAATAATCCACTTTATTTTATCCGTTATCCTGCGGAAAGTCAATTTTATCCACCCCTCAAAAAGAAGGACCGCACAAGAAAAGGACAGAGATTTCTGGGAATCCCTGTCCTTTTCTTTTAATCCTGATCCGCCGTATACTCCACCGGGTTCACCGGCTGTCCGTTTTTGCGCATCTCAAAATATACATTACAGCCTTCTTTGCTGTAATACTTCGTCGGCTGGCTCACATAGCCAAGCACGCTCTTCGCTTCTACATAATCCCCAACCTTCACAGGTACTTCTTTCAGCTGTCCGTATAACAACTCGTATCCGTTTCCGATGTCTACATTGACCGTTGTTCCCGTCTGCGCACTGACATCGATCGACTTGATGATCCCGGGTGCGCCGCAGAGCACCTGGTCTCCTTCTGCGCCTTCGATGATCACGGCCGGATTATACTTATACTGATCCAGCGTCTGGAAATATACCGTCTTATCCATGCTGTAGCTCATGATCACAGCCCCGTTCACCGGCCATAGGATGTAGCTGTCTTCTGTAAAGTTGATATTATGACTCTTTCCTGCTGTTGCCTGGGTTCCCGTTCCATTCTGCTCTGACTGATCTGTCATTCCGGTTCCGTCTGATCCGTTTTTCTCATCAACGCTACTCTCATCTGCTGCGCTTTTCTTTGTACTGCTTCCGGTATTCTCACTTTTTACTTTTGATGTTCCGGTTTCTCTTGTCAGATCGCTGTTCTCTTTGTTGTCTTTCTTTGTCTCTTTCTGCCTGCTTTTTTCTTCCGCCTTCGCCAGCTCATTTTTCTGCGTTTTTCTGTAATCATTAAATGTATATGTTCCTGCTATTGCAATTGCTGCCACAAAACATAACACTGCTGCCACGGTAGCACGCCGTTTGGACATAGACGTTTTTTCGTTTTTCTTCATTTCATCACCACCTCTGACCATATTTTTGCCAGATCGTGATGTAGTTATACATTTTTTATAATTTCTGTCACTTCTTTTATATCCGTTCCTTTAAAAAAATATTTTAATATTTTTCTATATCCTTGTTTCTTTTTTGCCATCTCATTCGCTGTGTACTGGCTCATACCGATTCCGTGACCGGCTCCTCTTGTGGTTACTCTTAACTTTCCATTATAAGGTTGCAGCGTAAAACAACTGGAAGCCAGATGATATTTATTTCTGAATTCTTCCCCGCTCATTACCTTGTCTCCAACGCGGATCTTCAATACATATCCCACGGAATCCGTCTCCTGTATCTCCACATCTAGCGTTTCGATACCTGTAGTTTCCTCATTTTCGCCTTTTTGTTCACTCTTCACTTCCAGTATCACCGTCTGTATCTCATTCTCAGCATTTACATCCCCGGGGCATTCCACGATTTTCAGATAAGGATACTCTTCCTTTCCAAGCACCTCTTTTGCATCCCTTGTATATCCGTTACTCAAATTAAAAAATGGTGTCATTGCCAGACCATTTCCATAGAACAGCACTTGTCCCGCAGTAGATTCCAGTGCGTTTTTTAACTTCCGGTAATTTTCCGCATACCGCATGCCCCATGCAGATTTCATCTGTTTTTCTGTCCAGAATTCGTCTGCCGCTTCTTCCGGCAGTATACCGTCTCCACCGGCTTCCTGAATCATGCGGTATACTTCTGTCCGGATGAGCACTGCCTGTGCGTTCAGCGCTTCTTTCTCATAATCTGCCGGCATATCCCTGGCCAGTACTCCGATACAATACTCTTCCACAGGCATCTTTCCGTTTTTCTCTATTTTCACCATCGTTTCATCTGCTTTGGAAGCAGTGATGATCTTCGGTCCATTTATAAATACGGTTATGATATACGGAAGCAAGACTATGATAAGCAGCCAGCAGCCGGCCCGTTTCACTTTTTCACTTATTATCCTGTATCGTCTCATATATTGCACACCTCCCCGACAGCAGAGCCACTTTCCCCGTCCCCATTGGCACGAATAATAAAAAAGCCCTCCCATACCTTAAAGGTATGAGAGGACTTTTTTTATTATTCGTCAATCACAACATGATCCAGATGCCAGATATCATCTACATATTCCTGAATCGTTCTGTCTGCCGAGAACTTACCGCAGCAAGCGGTATTCTTAAGAGCCATCTTAGCCCATTTGTCTGTGTCTTTATAAGCTTCCATTGCACGGGCCTGTGCATCCGCATAAGAACGGAAGTCTTTTAAGATAAAGTACATATCTGCTCTTGCACCACCCTGATTATTCAGAAGGCTGTTGTAAAGGTCACGATACATCTCTTTATCACCGTTTGCATAAGTTCCATCAACCAGCTGGTCTACCACTCTTCTGATATCCGGATCGTTGTTGTAGATATCGTATGGATTATATCCACCGTTCTGCTCGTAGTTGATAACTTCATCTGCGCTCAGTCCGAAGATAAATGCATTGTCGATTCCAACTTCGTCTACGATCTCTACATTCGCTCCATCCATTGTTCCGAGTGTCGGTGCCCCGTTCATCATGAACTTCATGTTACCGGTTCCGGAAGCTTCCTTGGAAGCTGTAGAAATCTGCTCACTGATATCTGCTGCCGCGAAGATCAGCTCTGCGTTCGATACACGGTAATCTTCGATAAATACAACTTTCAGTTTGCCGTTGATACTGCGGTCATTGTTGATCACATCCGCAACCGAGTTGATCAGTTTGATGATCTCTTTTGCACGGATATATCCTGCGGAAGCCTTTGCACCGAAGACGTATGTCTTAGGATAGAAGGACATCTCCGGATGATCTTTGATCTGGTTATACAGATACATTACATGCAGGATATTAAGCAGCTGACGTTTGTATTCGTGCAGACGTTTTACCTGTACATCGAAGATTGATCTTGGATCTACTTCTACACCGTTGTGCTCTTTGATATAAGCGGCCAGACGCTCTTTGTTCTTGAACTTGATCGTCATGAATTCTTTCAGAGCTTCTTCGTCATCCAGCCATTCCTTCAGTCCACTCATCTTGGACAGGTCTGTGATCCACTCTTTTGTTCCGAGCTTCTCTGTTACCCAGTCGGCAAGCAGCGGGTTCGCATGCATAAGGAAACGTCTCTGTGTGATACCATTCGTCTTATTGTTGAACTTCTCCGGCATCATCTGATAGAAGTCTTTCAGTTCCTGGTTCTTCAGGATCTCTGTATGCAGCTTTGCAACACCGTTGACAGAATAGCCTGCAACGATCGCAAGATGTGCCATCTTAACCTGACCGTCCATCAGGATCGCCATCTTCTTTACTTTCTCTTCATTACCAGGATACTGTGCTCTTACCTGCTCGACAAAGCGGCGGTCGATCTCCTGGATGATCTGATAAATACGTGGAAGGAGTCTTGAGAACAGATCGATCGGCCATTTCTCAAGTGCTTCTGCCATGATCGTATGGTTCGTATATGCACAGCATTTTGTTGTGATATCCCATGCTTCATTCCATCCGAGATTCTCCTCATCAAGAAGAATACGCATCAGCTCTGCTACTGCTACTGTCGGATGTGTATCATTCATCTGGAATGTTACTTTCTCCGGCAGTTTGCTGATATCACCATGTTTCTTTTTAAACTTTGTAATTGCAGCCTGGATACTTGCTGATACGAAGAAATACTGCTGTTTCAGTCTCAGTTCTTTTCCTGCGATGTGGTTATCATTTGGATAAAGCACTTCTACGATATTCTTCGCAAGGTTCTCCTGCTCAACGGCTTTGTGATAATCTCCACGATCAAAAGAATCTAACTGGAAGTCTACGATCGCTTCTGCATCCCAGATACGGAGTGTATTCACGATGTGGTTGCCGTATCCTACGATCGGATAATCATAAGGGATCGCCATTACAGATTCATAGTTCTCCTGAACGAAGTGTGTCTTTCCTGTCTCATCGTATTCCACACGGATATTTCCGCCAAAACGTACTTCTTTCGCATATTCCGGTCTGCGAAGCTCGAACGGGTTGCCGTCTTTTAACCAGTTATCCGGTGCTTCTACCTGATAGCCGTCTCTGATCTTCTGCTTGAACATACCATAACGGTAACGGATACCGCATCCATAAGATGCATATCCCAGTGTTGCAAGAGAATCCAGAAAACAAGCTGCCAGACGTCCGAGTCCACCGTTACCAAGTGCTGGATCCGGCTCCTGGTCCTCGATCACGTTCAGGTCGATTCCCATCTCTTCCAGAGCTTCTTTTACTTCCTTATATGCCGTCATGTTGATCAGGTTGTTTCCGAGAGCTCTTCCGAGCAGGAATTCCATGGACATGTAATATACGGTCTTCGGATCGTCTTTCTCATACTGTTTCTGTGTTGCAAGCCAGTCATCGATGATGGCTTCCTTTACAGCATAAGAAACTGCCTGGAACAACTGCTGCGGAGTTGCCTCTTCTACTTCCTTACGGAACAATGTCTTTACATTGTTCCGTACATCTCTTTTAAATACGTCTTTTTCAAATCTTGGATTATACATTTTCTACTTCCCTTCTAAAAAACTGGGCTTTGATTATCTCTTTTCCACACCGATCGTTACAGCTTCTCCATTGATCTTCCACTCTTTCGTGTAGCCTGCTGGTGCTGCTTTTGTAACTTCCAGTGCAAGTGTTTCATCTGCGATCGTAGATGCATTGTCTGCAAATACTTTCTCTGCTTTTTCTGTACCTTCATAAGATACTGCGATCTTATCCATAACTTCGAATCCGGCTTCCTTACGCATGGTCTGCACTTTACTGATGATCTCACGTACAAATCCTTCTTCCAGAAGTTCTTCGGAAAGGTTTGTATCCATAACAACTGTAATTCCGTTGTCATTCTCAGATACATATCCCGGCATCTGTGCAGATTCGATCAACAGATCTTCGCGGAACAGAGTCACTTCCTGTCCATTGATATCAAGCTTCAGGGCATCTGTAGCATTTAACTCATCCATTGCTGCATTTCCTTCGAGGTTATCGAGTGCTGCTTTAATACCTCCTAACATTTTACCATATTTTGGTCCCACTGTCTTTAACTGAGGTTTAAAAGTATATGAAGTAAAGTCACGAACATCTTGTGTAAATGTTACATTCTTTACATTTAATTCATCTTTTACGATGTCTTTGTAAAATTCCGGTACTTCAAAATCAGCTTTTACATACATCTGTCCGATCGGCTGACGGTTCTTGATATTTGCAGTATTTCTGCATGCACGTCCCATAACAACCAGCTTCAGAACATTGTCCATATTAGCTTCCAGTTCTGTATCGATATGTGCTTCATTTACAACCGGGAAGTCACACAGATGGATACTTTCCGGAGCACTCTCGTCCACGCTTCTTACCAGGTTCTGATAGATCTCTTCTGTCATGAACGGGATCATCGGCGCTGCCGTCTTACAGATCTCAACCAGTGCTGTGTACAGAGTCATGTAAGCATTGATCTTATCCTGTTCCATTCCTTTTGCCCAGAAACGTTCACGGCTTCGTCTTACATACCAGTTACTCATGTCATCTACGAAGCTCTGAAGTGCCTTTGCAGCCTCCGGAATCTTGTAGTTGGACAGATCATAGTCTACTGCCTTGATTGCGGAATTGAGCTTAGACAGAAGCCATTTATCCATAACGGACAGTTTGTCGTATTCCAGTGTGTATTTTGTTGCATCGAAATCATCGATATTCGCATACAGTACAAAGAACGCATATGTGTTCCACAATGTTCCCATGAACTTTCTCTGTCCTTCTACAACGGCTTTTCCGTGGAAACGGTTCGGAAGCCATGGTGCACTGTTGACATAGAAGTACCAGCGGATCGCATCTGCTCCGTATTTCTCCAGTGCGTCGAATGGATCAACTGCATTTCCTTTGGACTTACTCATCTTCTGACCATTCTCATCCTGCACGTGTCCAAGTACGATAACGTTCTTGTATGGTGCTTTGTTGAAGATCAGTGTTGAGATTGCAAGCAGTGAGTAGAACCATCCACGGGTCTGGTCAACAGCCTCGGAAATGAAGTCTGCAGGGAACTGCTTTTCAAATAATTCTTTATTCTCAAATGGATAGTGGTGCTGTGCAAATGGCATAGATCCACTGTCGAACCAGCAGTCGATAACTTCCGGTACTCTGTGCATCTGCTTTCCGCAGCATGGGCACTTGATCGTTACTTCGTCGATGTATGGACGGTGAAGTTCGATCTCATCCGGACAGTTATCGGACATTTCTTTCAGCTCTTCGATGCTTCCGATCGAATGCTGGTGTCCGCATTCACACTCCCAGATATTCAGTGGAGTTCCCCAGTAACGGTTACGGCTGATACCCCAGTCCTGAACGTTCTCAAGCCAGTCGCCGAAACGTCCTTTACCGATGCTTTCCGGAATCCAGTTGATTGTATTGTTGTTGGCGATCAGGTCATCTTTTACTTCTGTCATCTTGATGAACCATGATTCACGAGCGTAGTAAATAAGTGGTGTATCACATCTCCAGCAGTGTGGATAGCTGTGCTCGAACTTCGGTGCATCGTAGAGAAGTCCGCGTCCGTCGAGGTCTTTTAATACTTCCGGATCAGCCTTCTTAACGAATAATCCGGCAAACGGAGTCGTCTCTCCCATGTTACCTTTTTCGTCTACCAACTGAACGAACGGCATATCATATCTACGTCCGACCTTGGCATCGTCTTCACCAAACGCAGGAGCGATATGAACCACACCGGTACCGTCTGTCAGTGTTACATAGGTATCGCATGTAACGAAGAATGCTTTCTTGTTCTGCTTGGAAGCGCAGTCGTAAGCACACTGGTATAATGGCTCGTACTCTTTATATTCGAGATCTTTTCCTTTGTATGTCTCAAGGATCTCGTAAGCCTTTGTTCCGTTTTCTTCATCGGCAAGTCTGCCAAGTACGGTATCGAGAAGTGCAACAGCCATGTAATAAGTATAGCCGTCGGCAGCTTTTACTTTCGCATAATCTTCTTCCGGGTTCACACAGAGTGCAATGTTAGACGGAAGCGTCCATGGTGTGGTTGTCCATGCGAGGAAATATGCATCCTCTCCTACTACTTTGAAACGAACGATCGCAGAACGTTCTTTTACATCTTTATAACCCTGCGCTACTTCCTGTGCAGAAAGCGGAGTTCCGCAACGAGGACAGTATGGCACGATCTTGAATCCTTTATACAGGAGCTTCTTGTCCCAGATTCTCTTGAGTGCCCACCACTCAGACTCGATGAAGTTGTTATCATATGTTACATATGGGTCATCCATATCCGCCCAGAAACCTACGGTATTAGAGAAATCTTCCCACATACCTTTGTATTTCCATACGCTTTCTTTACATTTCTTAATGAATGGCTCCATACCGTATTTTTCGATCTGGTCTTTTCCGTCCAGTCCGAGAAGCTTCTCAACTTCCAGCTCTACCGGAAGTCCGTGTGTATCCCATCCGGCCTTTCTTGGAACTTCGTATCCCTTCATTGTACGGTATCTTGGGATCATATCCTTGATAACACGTGTCAGAACGTGTCCGATGTGCGGTTTTCCGTTGGCTGTCGGAGGACCGTCGTAGAACATATAGATCTCGTTGCCTTCACGATCACGCATACTTTTTCTGAAGATGTCATTGTCTTCCCAGAATTTCTCTGTCTGTTTTTCTCTGTCTACAAAATTAAGATCCGTAGAAACTTTCTTATACATATTTACCTCCATAAAATTAAAACATTGAATTAAAAAAGCTTCCGCCCTGTATAGGACGAAAGCTGTACTTACGTTTATAAACCACCTAACATACCATCATATGTCTTCCCTGTAACGGAGGAATGCCGTCAGTTTTTACTCGGTCACCGGATCTTTCTACACATCTTACCGAAACCTTTCAAAATCTGCAACTCAGAAGTGATATTCAGATATATCTTACTTGCACCGGACTTCCACCATCCCCGGCTCGCTGCTGCGTTCTGTTATATCCTACTGTCTTCGTCAGCGTTTTTCACACCCTTTATTATATGCAACAATCCTAAAATCCGTCAAGGGGTTTTACCTTATTTTTCATGTATCCTCTGCCATTTATCTTCTCCGGCGTATCAATACAACGATCAGACTGAAGATCAGGATCACCAGCGCCACACATCCCCCGGCGATCATATATTGTTCCGAAGCTGATTTCCCGGCAAATTTCTTCTGACTGAACGTCCATGCCGCTTTTGCTTTCTGCACGAAATTCGCCCAGATGCTCTTTGCACTTAATTTTCCACCGGAGTTCTTCGTTGTCCAGGAGTTATCCACATTCTCCTTCTTATTATCCACACGTTCTTTTCCCGTACTTATTTTCTGCAGGTATTCTTCCGTGAACTTTGCTGTCGCACTTCCTACCGGATGACCATCATAAGTATATTGGATCGTCCCTTCTCCGGTCTTTTCATCTACGTCTGTAATCTCATAGTCTGTATCTTTGTATGAGACATCCTTCGGCAGGATCACATAGCCATCTTCCAGCGGCCGGTACTCATTCCCGCCCGTCTGTGCGGATCTAGCATCCTCACTTTCATCCGATGCCGATATGAATTCTTTTACTTCCGCCGGCTTCTTCTCATCTGCCACCGAAATCTTCTGGAAATTATTAAATACATATTCAAACAGATTCTTTGTATCCGGATATATATTCGCTCCATGCGTCCTGAGTACGACACACACCAGTTTCATATTACCATTATCGGCCAGAGTGATCAGTGTGGATAAAGCGTTGGATGTATATCCCGTCTTTCCTGCAACCACATACTGGTAGTAATTTTTATTTTCTTTTATGAGCATCTTATGATGCTGTGGAAATACGTGTTCTTCCGTTGTATCGGATGCCGGGATCGTATAACTCTGCTCCTGACAGATCTTTAAGAATTCCGGATAACGCCAGATCTCCCGACCGATCAAAGCCATGTCACGTGCGCAGGTATAATGATTGTCATCATGAAGCCCGTTCGCATTGACAAAGTTCGAGTTCTCCCCGCCGAGACTTTTGCACTCCTCGTTCATCTGCTGTATGAACCAGTTGTAATCATGCCCGGCATTCTTCCCGACATTTTCCGCAACCGCATAGGCTGCTTCATTTGCCGAGGCAAGCAGTGTCGCATACAACGCCTGTTCCAATGAGATCACATTTCCTTCTTTTAATCCTACGGAAGAATCTCCCGGCTGCATAAAAGATATACAGTCATTCGAAAATGTTACCTGATCTGACAGGCTGCCATATTTTAATGCGATAAGACTGGTCAGAACTTTTGTGATGCTGGCCGGATATTCATGCCCATCAATATTCTTCGCATATAAGATGCTTCCGGTTCCTGCATCCATCACGATCGCTGCTTCTCCGTATGTTCCCGGTCCTTGCGGCCAGTTCTTCCAGCTGTTCGACTGGATCTCCATCTTATAGGCATCTTCTTCTGCCTTCTTTTCCAGCTCTTCCGGAGTCATGTCTTCTTCTTTTTTCTCTTCTTTCCGGGTATCATCTGCCGCTGCGTCTGCTGACTGCGCATTCCCGGTGCTGTCCGGCTCCGCGTATACCGTACTGTGCGGCATCCCTGCTGTCACCGCCAGTATCACCGCAAGAACTACGGCTGCTGTCTGTTTTTTCCCCCGCATAATTTCTATTCTCCTCTGTCGTTCTGTTATGGTCTTCCCATATACCACTCAATTTTTCCTTCGATATCGGACACCTTCACCGTTCCGATCTCTCCGTTGTATCTTACTTTTTCTCCGTTTACATATACTTTGCCCTTTTCCTGTCTTTCCTGCGTCTTATTCCACGCATTCTCTATTATAATCCTTTTCCCCGGTTAACTCAACAAAAAAGAACGGCCGGTCCTTTTTCCGGTCCGTGATCCTTTTCTTGATTTTTATTACTTTTTTGTTACTCAGGTGCAAGTGTATCTAATGTTACATTAGCTCCATTAATCGTTCCCTTCTCACCTTCAACCTTTGTGATGACTGCTGACGGTGGTATCACCTCTGCATTCGAGATCATGATCGTCAATCCTGCGATCCGCAACATGATCCGTAATAACAAGATCCCGCAGATCGACGGTCTCATCTATTCCTCTGCGGGAAATGATCTGGTCTCTATGGATTCCAGTCTTCTTTCGCTCTATAAAAACGGACGCATTACTGCTGACACGGTACTGGCTTATGCATCCAATCCGGAAATGTTAAAAAAGAAGCTGTAGGAGATTACTCCTGCAGCTTCTTAATTTCTTCGATTGTTGCCTCATATTCTTTTGTTACTTTTTCCATTGCTTCCGGTATCCCCGGCTTCTCTCCGGTCCGGTCTCTCAAAAGTTCTGTCAGCTCACTGCTCACTTCATACAGACGGTCAAAGGAAAGATTCTGACATACACCTTTCAGTGTGTGTGCACCACGGAAAGCCTCTTCATAATTGTTATCCCCCAAAGCCTGCTTTAACAGTGAATAACTCTGATCTTCAAGGAACTTTAATGTGAATTTCCGGATCAGTACTTCACTGCGAAGGCGTCTTAAGACATCTTCATAGTTTCCTCCAATCGCTTCATAGCATTCCTGTATTGTCATCTTTTACCTCCTTCATTTCCGGTCTAATTCTGGAAAGACACGATTACTTCTTTTCCATTCGATACATTTTCGAACATGCCCTTGATTACTTTCTTTGCATTCTTGTCCGCATTTTCAAGAAATCCGTATTCATCCGATCCGGCTTTTTCCTTTGCTTTCTTCTCAGCCTCTGCGACAAGTTCCATAACCGCCTCTTTATCGATACTCATAATCGCAAAATTCGTATCATATATCTTCAGATCACTGGATTTGATCTTAATAGAATCCTCATTGACCGTGCAGTGCGGAATAGATATCTGGATCTTGTCGTCTGTCTCCTTTATGACAGCTTTCTGTACATCCAGTCCCGCAGTCACTGTCGTCTTGTATTGTACGAGAAATCTGTTCTTGTTGATCAGCGGGATCTCTCCCTTTGTGCTCCTGAATACATCCGAGATGATCATCTTCTGTGTCGTCAGCTCCGCTGCATCTTCCAGCGTCGTCTCAAGCGGTATGCTCTCTTCTTTCGGACCGGTAATATGCTTATATATGGCTATCGAACCGATGCTGATCGCAATGGCAAGAACTGCCGCGATGATTATTTTAGCTTTTGTCTTCATATGTTTTCCTCCGTTAAAATGATTTAACTTTCGGCCGGTAGCGCATATCGGATACCGTGTATACGGTTACGAATGCCTCCGGATCTTTTTTACTGACATAATTCATCAGTTTCTGATATTCGTTCTTATCTACGATTGTAATGATCTCTCTGTATTTCTGCATATTGTAAGCACCTACTGCCTCGTAGAACGTTGCCCCGCTGTGCAGCTCATGCAGAATGAACCGGCGTACCTCTTCTTCATATTTTGTGATGATACAGACACGTCTCTTCACATTCTGTCCAAAGATAAAATGATCCAGCACAATACCGTTAAAGTATGTACCAAGCACACTCAGTACGACCGCTTTTTTATCATAGATCAATGCGGAAGAAAGTGCCACACACATTCCTGAGATGGACATCGCTTTTCCCAGTTCGACATGAAGATATTTATTCATGATCTTTGCCACGATATCCAGTCCGCCGGATGACGCATTCATATTAAATAAGATGCTGAGTCCGAAGCTTACGACGAGAACATAACATAACACGTCCAGTTCCGTACTGTTCGTCAGCGATTCAAAATCCGGAAATACATGTTCAAATACTGCCAGATATAGTGGCAGCAAAATACTTGTATATACCGTCTTCGCCCCAAATTCTTTCCCACAGGTTATAAATCCGATCAGCAGTAAGACCACATTCAGTATCATCGTAACCGTTGATACATGTAACGGTACATAATGCGCAATAATGATCGCCAGCGCAGATACGCTGCTGATCGAGGTCTGGCTCGGAATCAGAAAGAAATACACGGCCGCAGCGATGATCCCCACTGCTATCGTCATGACGGCAATTTCTTTTAGATTGTCCGGTGTGACAACCTGTTTTTTTTCTTTGTTCATTTTTTTATTCCCCACTTTTATAAATATTTCATCATCGTTGGCGCAAGAATATTCATATCAACAGGCTTGGCAACGTGATCATTCATCCCGACAGAAAGCGCCTTCTGTCTGTCTTCTGCAAAGGCATTGGCAGTCATAGCTATGATCGGGATCATCGCTTTTTTATCATCCTTCATCTTCCGGATGGTTAATGTCGTATCGAACCCATTCATAACCGGCATCTGAATATCCATAAGGATCATCTTGTAATAGTCCGCATCTGCCTTTTCAATCATGCTGATACATGCAACTCCGTCAGTTGCAACTTCGACAATACACCCTTCTTCTTTCAACAGTTCTGTCGCGATCTCCGCATTGATCTCATTGTCTTCGACCAGCAGGACCCGGACGCCTTTTAGCGACTTCTTACTTCGTGGATTCTGATTTTTCTTCTCTAAAGCTTCTTCTTTTGATGCTTTTTTGCAAGGGATCGTCACTGTAAAAGTGGATCCCTCACCAAGTTTACTTTCCACCTCTATCGTACCACCCATCAGATCCACAAGCTTTTTCACGATTCCCATGCCGATGCCGATACCCTCAATATGGGTAATCGTAGAAGTCCGCTCTCTTTCAAACGCTTCAAAGATATGCTTTTGGAACTCTTCTGTCATACCAATTCCATTATCGGTAATACTGATGATCATATCACACCAGTCTTCATTCTCACAAGGTCTCTGTGCAACCTTACAGGATATTGTACCGCCCGCATTTGTATACTTGACCGCATTACTTATGATGTTGATGCAGACTTCCGATAAATGTGGTTCATCCACATATACATACGGATACAGGATATGTTCTGTCATACACAGAGTCTGGTTCTTACTTTCTGCCTGTTGCTGGAACATTGTAACACAATTCGTAAAGTCTTCCCGGACATCCGACACGGCATATTTCATTTCGACCTTGTTATTTTCAATTCTTGCAAGATCCAGGACATTACTGAGTAACGATAACAGTTTTCTCCCGCATATCTGAATGTTATCGACATATCTGCTAAGTTTTTCTGTGTCTTCCAGGTGTCTGGATGCCAGATCTGCATAACCGATGATCGCATTCATAGGCGTTCTGATGTCATGGGACATATTGAAAAGAAATGCGGATTTTGCCTTACTTGCAGTTTCCGCATTTAATTTAGCTTCCCGCAGTTCTTCCTCCTGCCTCAATTCCCGCAGTTTTTCATCTGTCACATCCCGGTTTGCAAGCAGCACCGATGTAACATTTCCGTCTTTATCATAGTTCTGTGGAACGATCATGGCAAGGAACCATTTCCCATCCTTTTTTTTGAATTCAAAAGACATGGACTCTTTATTACGAAGCCGTGCGGCCATGGTCTGTGTATCAAAAAAATCTATGTACTTTTGTACAAACGGTTCTGCTATCACATCTTTGATGACCTCAAACTGCGAATTCCAGTCTGCGCTTTTTTGGGAAATGCCCAGCTCCATTTTCCGGGATCTTTTCACAAGTTCGATCTTCTTTGTCTTTAAATCCAGACGTGAGATATGATAATAAGCGGTACCTAATGCACTGATTGCCCGGTGTGCCTCTTCCACCTGTTTTCCCAGCGTAACCGGGAATTCTTCCCCTGTCATCTGGTCTCTGTCCGGTACTGACTGATGCAGATGCTGAACCAGCCATTTCCCGTTCACCTTTTTATGGATAATACTAAACCGGGTGTCCATCTCAAAACAGACGGACCCATCTTCAAATAAACCGGTAAAAACTACCGTTCCATACGCAAGGACCTGGGCATCTCCAAGCTCTGTTTCTTCCTGCTGTAAGTCCCTTATTTGAAGTCTGATCTTTTCTCTTCGCTTTACATCGAATTTATATGATTCCTGAAATTCATGCAGATTCCGGAAAAACTCATGCTTTCCTGTTCCGATTATACTGCTGTTATCATCAAAGAAGTTTTCAAAGCCTGTATCATCTATGGATTCCGTGTCGATATAAAATTTTAAAAGCTGCTCTGTAAGTTGTTTAAAATCATCCATAACCAATCCCTCTCATCCCGTATATCTTGAACAACTTTTTGTTTTTCCAGTTTTCTTGTTTACTTCATTTTAACATAATATCGCAGCACTGGGGACGGTGTTTATGGCTTTTTTACTGTCTTTTTATGTAATGCACGAATACAAATATAATACAGGCTAATCACCAGTGGAAGCAATAATGCCGAAAACTGAAATTTATTTTACACACGCTTTTGCCGTATACGAATCTACATTTATTTCAATTACACATACCGCATTTACCATTTTTTCATTAATTTCGTGTTCCTCTCCGGTTTGCGCTCTCATAAGAATGCGAAGTGCCGCGCACTTATCCGCTGCATTCTGGAGGATTTTTGCTTTCCCTCGGCACATGACACTCGCATATTCAGCACTATATTTGCAGGGAACATCTGCTTCTATAAGTTTTTCTCCGTAATCAATTTCCACAAAAACACTGTCATTTTTCCGAATGCAATCCAGTTTATGCCCCTCTTTCGCACTATGAACATAAAATGTTAGTTTCCCGCCGTTTATCTGATAACCGTAATGAAGCGGCACAACATATGGGTATTCATCATCTAATACCCCCAGATGTAAATACTTTGCACTCGACAATATTTTTTCAATCTTGTGTATATCTGTGATTTCTCTATCTTTTCTTCTCATATTATTCCTTCCTTATAATCACATGTCAGTTCTACAATCAGAATTTGCCATTTCACTTATTACTATTTTTTATTTGAAAACTAATTTTATTTTACATCCTTATTTCTTTGCATACAAGAAAAAACACATTGTCTTTTTTGTGGAAACTTATAAAGGAAGAGGCACCGTTTAATACTTGGTTTGAAAACTGATGGAAGAATAACACGATACTGTGATAGAATAAGGAAAATGGTTAAACTAACTATTGCTGAGTGAGCAACAGCAAAAGTAAGCATGACTGGAAAGTGCTTGTGATCTTAGGGATTAAGAGAGGATACAGATTATGGAAGATTCTTACGTATTGCAATTGTTAAAACCAAAGTTTAAAGATTTTCATTTGTGTTTCTGCGGATTTGCAGAATGCAAGCCATTACATAGCTACGGGCCAGCCGCAAGACCCAATTATATTTTGCATTATGTAATGAAGGGCAAAGGTATCTATCAGGTCGGCGAAACGAAGTATCAGCTGAAAGAAGGACAGGCCTTTCTGATCGAGCCGGAAAGCCTTACCTTTTATCAGGCAGATAAAACGGACCCATGGTCTTACCTTTGGGTAGGATTTGGTGGTACGGAAGCACAGAGATTTGTCAGAGATCTTGGACTGAACAGTCGTCAGCTTACATGCGAATGTGAATATGGAGAAGAACTGAAAGAAATTGTATTTGAAATGCTTCATCATACATGTTCAACTGCAGAAAATCTTTACTATCTCCAGGGGAAGCTCTATCAGTTTTTCTCAGTACTGGCTCGCGGGATTGAAATTCAGCAATATGCGGATGATACAAAAGAAAGTATACATGTACAGGAAGCAATTGCCTATATAAAGAATTGCTATTCACAGAAAATCACAGTGGAAGATATAGCTGATTATCTGGCACTTAACCGAAGTTATTTATATACAATATTTAAGAACAGTCTTGGAATCTCGCCGAAGGATTTTTTGACGGAATTTCGAATTTCCAGAGGAAAGGAGCAGCTCACACTTACAGATCTCTCTGTGGAGGAAATCGCAGTTTCTTGTGGTTATCGTAATTCACTTGCTTTCGGCAAAGTATTTAAGCAGAAAATGGGAATGACGCCGACCCAATATCGTAATGATAACAGAAAGGCTGCCCGAGAACGATTGATCAGTGCACAAAACGAACTGAAAGAATACAAGAAACATAAAAAAATTTATGTAGGAGAAGTCGAAAAAGAATAGACGAAATGTTGAAAAAGACATCCGGTACCTAACATTTGAGATATAACACTTAACAAAAAGGTATAACGGATGTCTTTTTTTGTACGCTATACTTGTATCAACAAACATAAGGAACACGTGCACAGGTTTCTTCACTCAAATAACAAATAAACAAAGGAGTATTAGAGGAGGCGAATCATGGGAAATCAAAAAGAAACTCAGAAAAATCCGCAATATAAATATGCGTCTACAAGAGAAAAATTATGTTTTGGAATTGGGGCAATCGGTAAAGATGCGATTTGTAATTTAGTAGGAGCATTTTTAATGCTTTATTTTACAGATACTTTGTATCTGGCACCGGCATTTGTCGGCGTACTGTTTTTTGTAGCAAGAATATGGGATGCGATTAATGACCCGATGATGGGAATGATCGTTGACAATACACATACACGTTTTGGTAAATTCAGAATCTGGCTTGTAATCGGAACATTGGTAAATTCAGTTGTATTTGTTTTGTTATTCCACAGTTTTAACCTGTCAGGAACAGCATTGTACGTATATGTATCCGTTATGTATATCTTATATGGAATGACTTATACGATCATGGATGTCCCTTACTGGTCATGGCTTCCGAACTTGACAAATGATCCGCACGAACGTGAGAAAGTATCCGTAATTCCAAGATTTTTCGCAAGTCTTGCAGGATTTTCAGTAGCAACATTTGGACTTTACATTATCAATTACCTGAATAAAGCTGCAGGCGAGAGCAATCTCTACGCAGAAAAAGGATATACACTTTTCGCAATCATTATCGCAGTTATTTTCATCGTTACAATCGGCATTACTGTATTTAATGTAAAAGAGGAATCAACATTAGGTATATCAGCAGAAAAGACAAGTCTGAAACAGGCATTTCAGGTAATTGTAAAAAATGATCAGCTGCTTGCATTTATCGGATTACTTTTGACATTTAACCTTTGTACACAGATTGCAAAAAGCTTTGCTGTATATTATTTCAAATGTGTATGCCATGATGAATATCTGTATTCTATTTTTGGATTTGCGATTATTGCTGAGATGGCAGGACTTTTATTCTTCCCGAAAATTGCAGAAAAAATTAGCCGTGAAAAAGTATACGCAGTTGCATGTGGACTTCCAATTGCTGGATTTGTACTGCTCGGTGCAGCAGGATATGTAGCACCACAGAGTAAGGTGTTAGTTGTTGTATGTTGTGCACTGCTTTTCTTCGGATCAGGTCTTTCACTTGGAGTAACAACATGCTGTATGGCAGACGTTATCGACTATGGAGAAGTAAAATTTGGTGTACGAAATGAAAGCGTAACATGCTCTGCACAGACATTTCTTATGAAGGCAGCTACGGCAGCAGCAGGTGGATTAACAGGAATTGGTCTTCAGATTGTAGGATACAACGCAAAAGCGGTAACGCAGAGCGCAGCGACCGTAATGGGTATTCGTGTGTTAATGCTTGTGATTCCAATCATTCTTGCATTTGCAAGCTTTGGTATTTACAAAAAATACTACACTTTAAAAGGTGAAAAGATGGAAGAAATCACAAGAAAAGTAAATGAAATGCATGTGAAAAAACAGACAGCTTAAGAGACAACGATTCAATTGTAAAAGGGGTATTATATGAGACAGATTATTTTTCACAAGGAAACGAAAACTTTCCATTTATACAATGAAAAAATCAGTTATATCTTATGTGTATTAGAAAATGGACATCTGGGACAATTATATTTTGGAAAACAACTTCATGATAAAGCAGATTTTTCTTATCTGGTTGAAAAATGTGAACGCCCAATGACATCATATATATATGAATGGGATCGTACTTTTTCATTGGAACATATCCGACAGGAATATCCGGTTTACGGTACGACAGATTACAGACATCCGGCAATTGAATTGTTGCAGGAAAACGGCAGCAGGATTAGTGAGTTCCAATATGACAGTTATGAGATCATTGATGGAAAACCAAAGCTCCCCGGATTGCCGGCAACTTATACAGAGTCTGAGGGGGAGGCGCAGACATTGCGCATCTTCCTGAAAGACGCTTTGACTGGTGCAAAACTGGCGCTTTTATATACGATTTTTGATGAATATAGTGCAATTGCAAGAAGTGCTTATATTGAAAATGCCGGTGAGAAAAATCTGCATGTATTAAATATGATGAGCTTAAGCCTGGATCTTCCGGATAAGGATTATGAATGGATGCAGTTGTCCGGTGCGTGGTCCAGAGAGCGCTATATAAAGAATCGAACATTGGAGCAAGGCATAACAGCTATCGACAGCATGCGCGGAAATTCTTCTCACGAACATAATCCGTTCCTTGCTTTAAAACGTCACAACACAGATGAAAATGCAGGAGAAGCAATCGGACTAAGCCTTGTATATAGTGGAAATTTCCGTATGCAGGCAGAGGTAGATACACATGATGTGACACGAATTACAGCCGGGATCAATCCGGAAGGATTCGATTGGAAATTAGAACCGGGAGAAAGCTTTCAGACACCGGAAGCAGTTCTGGTTTACAGTGAAAATGGATTAAATGGCATGAGTCAGACGTTCCAGAAGCTGTATGCTAAGAGACTCGCAAGAGGGTACTGGCGTGATAAGGCAAGACCGATTTTAAATAACAACTGGGAAGCAACTTATTTTGACTTTACAGAAGATCGCCTTGTAGAGATTGCAAGGAAAGCAAAAGAATGTGGAGTAGAACTGTTTGTCTTAGATGACGGATGGTTTGGCGCAAGAAGAAATGACAGAGCTGGTCTTGGTGATTGGGTGGCAAATGAAGAGCTTCTGCCAAATGGCATCAAAGGCCTGTCAGAAAGAATTGAAGCACTAGGATTAAAATTCGGTCTTTGGTTTGAGCCGGAGATGGTAAATAAAGACTCTGATCTTTATCGAGCACATCCAGACTGGATCTTACAGACACCGGGAAGAAATACATCACACGGCAGATACCAGTATGTACTCGATTTCGCAAGAAAAGAAGTAGTAGATCATATTTACGGAATGATGGCAAAGTTATTGTCGGAGTCGAAAATCTCATATATTAAATGGGATATGAACCGAAGCATTACAGAATGCTACAGCAGCAAACTTCCTTCAGACAGACAGGGAGAAGTGTTCCATCGTTATATTTTAGGTGTATATGATCTGTATGAACGTTTGACAAATGAGTTTCCAGAAGTATTATTCGAATCCTGCGCCAGCGGTGGCGGAAGATTTGACCCGGGAATGCTGTATTATGCACCACAGGGATGGACAAGTGATGATTCGGATGCAATTGAGCGTCTGAAGATTCAGTACGGAACTTCTATGTGTTATCCGCTCAGCAGTATGGGAAGCCATGTGTCTGTTGTCCCGAATCACCAGGTATTTCGCAATACCCCATTACATACAAGAGCGAATGTAGCATACTTTGGAACTTTTGGATACGAACTGGATCTCAACAAATTGACAGAAGAAGAGATCAAAGAAGTAAAAGAACAGATCACATTTATGAAAGAATACCGAGAAGTGTTACAGTTTGGAACATTTTATCGTCTGAAAAGTCCATTCGAAGGAAATGAGACGGTATGGATGGTGACAAATGAAGACCGCACGCTTGCGATCGTAGGCTACTATCGTGTTTTAAATGGAGTGAATCAGCCGTATAGCCGTGTCAGATTACAGGGATTGAACCCGGATATGATTTATGAAAATGTATGGAATCATACAGAAAATTACGGAGACGAATTGATGAATTATGGATTGATCACATCCGATGTGACAGCTGGTGAAGTGCCAGGGAATGTGACTCCTTGTACCGATTTTGAATCTAGAATATATATGCTGAAAGGCAAAAAAGTTCAGGAGGGAAGATAGATCATGACGAAGACAAAAAGAACCGGCGGAATGGTACTGGGAATATTGTTTATTGGATTATGTGTATCTTTCTTACGACTTTCACAATTTGGCGTGGATCCTTTCAGTGCAATGAATCTTGGAATCAGCGGATTTATCGGATGGAGCTTTGGAACGTGGCAGTTGCTTGTCAATGCGATCATCCTTGTAGTTGTATTTTTTCAGGCAAGATCCTGCATTGGTGCGGGGACCATTATCAATATGGTATTTGTCGGATACATTGCAGACTTTATTTGTTATGTAGCGAATGATGTAGTGCAGATTCAGATGAATCTGCCACTGCGTATCCTTGCACTGCTGCTTGCTCAGCTGATGGCATCTATGGGAGTGGCATTATATATGGTCGCAGATATGGGAATCGCTCCATATGACAGTGTCGCAATTATAATCGAGAAACTGACACATCAGAAGATTCCATTCCATAAAGCAAGGATTCTTTCAGATGTTGTTGTCGTGATTATCGGAATCATATTTGCCACTGCATCTGGGGCGGGTATCTGGTCGGTAGTAGGGATTGGGACAATTATAAATGCCTGCTTCAACGGCCCATTAATTCAATTTTTTAAAACAAAACTGGAGAGATTTTACTTGTAAAATCTACGGATTACAATTCTCCAATTCTTGCAAGGCTCATATCCTGAACGGATACGGGCCTTTCTTTTTCACCAGTAGCTTCATCCAAACCTTCACATTGAATAATGAACCCTTCTCTTTGGTAAAAAAAATTGGATATACAGCGATAGCTCCTTATATTTTCGGAAATCGGAAAATAAAACTCGTTCCGATACCTTCGATACTTTCGACGTGAATGGTTCCATTGTGGAGGTTTACAATCCAACGAACCATAGAAAGGCCGAGTCCGGTACCGCCATTTTCTCTGGAACGGCTTTTGTCTATGCGATAGAAACGCTCCCAGATTCTGTCCAGGTGTTCCTCATTTATTCCAATACCATCATCTTTCACTTCACCGACAATCTGGTCATTTTCGACCTTCAGGATAACATGGATATGTCCATTTATTTTTCCGTAATTGATGGCATTGGTTATTAAATTCATCATCATACGCAAAATCAATGTCTGGTCGCCGTTTATAAATAAGTCGTCCTGCTTTTGCAGGGTGATCTCGATATTTTTTTCCTGTGCTTTTGTCTGCAGTTCTTCTATCACAAGTTCGCTTAATAATCCAAAATCCAGTTTTTCCATCAGATGCTGCTCGCCCTGTTCGTTTCTGGCGATCATTAGCATTTCGCTTGTCAGCTTTGACATTCGTTTTGCCTGCTTTAAGATGACTGCAATCTCTTCCTTATCTTCCGCAGATAAGTTTTCATTTTCCAATAAGTACTCACACTGGGAAATGATAACAGCAACGGGAGTCCGCAGTTCATGGGATACGTCTGATGTGAATTGACGTTCCTTCTCAAACGAAAATTCCAAGCGCTCGAACATTTCGTTAAATTTCTCCGACAATTCGTATAATTCATCTTTTGCTTTTGGAAGAGACAATCGTTTGGAAAGATCTTTTCCATTGCTGATGTTTTCAACTTCATCGCAGATAAGATCCACCTGTCTCAATGCCCGCTTGATCATAAAATATCCGATGGCTCCGATCAGAACAATGAGTAATGGGAATACAATCAACAGCATTTTCTCGGATGTCTGCATGAAAAGTTCTATAGAATGTACGGAGGTAATTCCTCGTACCCACATTTCCTCATCATCACCGTAAGTGTAAACGCTGTCATATATCATCCATTTTCGATTTGATCCGGTTATCATTCGCGGTGTATTCGACTTGAGGATAGTTTCTTCTGGAAATTGGGTTGGAATCGTTCCATAAAGTAAGCGTCCGTTTTTGTCATAAATACAAAACATAATACCGTCATCGTAAAATTCGGTATCGCCGTCAAGATAAAAGGAATCATCCTGAAAATTAATATTTGAAGAGAAACCAGTCACTGCGGCAATGATTTCTTCTTCTGTCGCAGAAATTCCAACCTTATCCACAAAAAGAAGGACGAGAACTAAAATAGTCCCAAGAACTACGGCAATGATTCCGGTGTACCATAGCGTAATTTTTTTCTTGATCGTCAGCTGTTTCATTCGTTTTCCCTCATTACATATCCGACACCACGAACAGTGTGGATGAGTTTTTGTTCATATTGTGCATCGATTTTTTTTCGCAAATAACGAATGTATACGTCGATCACATTGGAACCACCTTCAAAATCAAAGTCCCACGCATTCTGTTCAATCTGCTGTCTTGTCATTACGATATTTTTGTTGCGCATAAGACATTCCAAAACCATAAATTCTTTTGCAGAAAGATCAATTTCATTTCCGGCTCTTGTAACCTTTCTTGTGTCACGATCCAGAATAAGATCTGCTATTTTTAGTTGATTGGATGTAAATTGTGGCTTTCTACGCATCATGACACGGATTCTTGCAAGCAGTTCTTCAAATGCAAATGGTTTGATCAGGTAATCATCGGCACCAAGATCCAGTCCTTTGACGCGGTCTTCAATGCTGTCTTTTGCTGTCAGTAACAGAACCGGTGTATCATCTTCTCGTTGCCTTAATTCTCTTAAGATTTCATATCCATCCTTTCCCGGCAACATGATATCAAGAATAATACCATCGTAGGAAGTCATATCGATATAATCCATCGCTTCCAGACCATCCCCACAGGCATCTACACTGTAATGTTCCTTGACAAGCCTTTTTTTGACAATGTTTCTTAAATCATTTTCGTCTTCTACAATCAGTAATCTCATAATGTAATTATTATAATACCAATCATTTTCGTGTGCTAGAGTCCTTTTTTTCATTTTTTGAAATTACTATTTGTTTTAATCTTTTTTTAATCTTCCCCCTATATGATACATATAACAGCAAAAACAAAACACCCAAGAGCCGGAAGGAGAACATGTTATGAAAAAATTATTAGTAGTTTTATTATCCCTCACATTAATATTTGCTTTTACAGGATGCACCTCATCCAATAATGAAGCGGCAGAAGATATAGCAATTAAGACACAGGAAGTTGTAACATCAAATACAGATGACGATGATGATAACATCAGTAACACAGAAAACGCAGTAGAAAATGTGAACGAAAAGGATTATGATTTCTCTTCTTACGAAAACGATATCCGTAATATAACAAAAAGTGTAAACAATGCAAAAAGATCTACAAATGCATCTGAGAATCACGAACAATTCTACGCTTTGAAAAAACAGGTAGACGCAGTCGATGACGAACTGGATAAGCTTGACGATGAATTTGAGTATGCTTACCAGATGAAAGAGATTAGCTTCGAGACATACAAAGCGAGAGAACGCACGATTGAAAAACTGGAAGATGAACTGGAATTAGCAGAAGAAGCACTAGAAAATAAATACGGCATTGATGATTAATTCCATATCGACTTCTTCAGAAACGAGTGTGTGAAACTTTTTCTGTAAATAGCTAATAACAACAAGGTCTTCTATGGTAAAATATAAATCATAGGAGGCCTTTTATTATGGCAAAAAGAGAAAAGAAACCTGTACACAAAGTAGTAATGACAGAAGGAAAGCGAAACATCATTCAGCAGCTTCTTCAGGAGTATGATATTGAAACCGCTGAAGATATCCAGGATGCACTTAAGGATCTGCTTGGAGGCACCATCAAAGAGATGATGGAAGCAGAAATGGATGATCATCTTGGTTACCAAAAATCTGAACGATCTGATAGCGATGATTACCGCAATGGATATAAATCAAAGCGTGTAAACAGCAGCTATGGCAGCATGGATATCGATGTTCCACAGGACCGTAAATCAACATTTGAGCCACAGATTGTAAAGAAACGTCAGAAGGATATTTCTGATATTGATCAGAAGATTATTTCTATGTATGC
>ERZ773183.394-NODE-394-length-53218-cov-8.104546_pt1 | contig 53218 bp, 48 predicted proteins | sample MGYA00580532_ERZ773183 | MGnify/ENA primary metagenome ERZ773183 (study PRJEB29015, sample SAMEA2737791) | human gut metagenome | biome: human gut; feature: human-associated habitat; material: faeces | place: China | collected 2012 ...
CCTGTGACCCTCTGCTTGTAAGGCAGATGCTCTCCCAGCTGAGCTATGCTCCCACGCATATTCGCCGCACTTGCGACGTGTTATATAATACTATAAGTCAATTGAAAAGTCAATACTTTTTTGAAACTTTTTTAAACTTTTTTATTTGGTTGTTTGCTCCAGCAATTTCTCAATTTCAGACGGTGTAAACTTGTAATTTTTATCACAAAAGTGACATTCAACATTTACGTCCTCATTATCGTTTACCATTTGCTGTAAAGACTCCCTGCCGGTTGAAATAAGAGCATTTTCAACCTTTTCTTTTGAGCAATTGCATCTGTATTCGATTTCACTTTCATCAAGCTTTTCAATATCAATCCCTCTCATTGCTCTCTTGGCAATATCGTCAGCAGACATACCATGTGAAAGCATAGTTGTGACAGATTCGATATCCTTAATCGAAGCTTCAATTTTAGAAATAGTTTCATCGGGGCAGCCCGGAAGTAGCTGAATCATAAAGCCGCCGGAATTTGCAACAGACAAATCAGGATTGACAAGCACTCCGAGAGCGCATACTGTAGGCGTTTGCTCAGACACTGCAAAATAATTTGTAATATCCTCTGCAATTTCACCGCTTACAATCTGCGTATTGCCGACATAAGGTTCTTTAAGACCCATATCCTTCATAACGTATAAAAAGCCGTCTGTACCAACAGCGCCTCTCACGTCAAGCTTACCTTTATCATTAAGCGGAATTTCAACAACAGGATTTTCAACATAGCCCCTCGCATTGCCCTGGCTGTCCGAAACGGCAAGAACAACACCTGCTGGACCGCCTCCGTTTAGCCTTAATGTAACACTGTCGTCCTTACCCTTAAGCATAACACCCATCATAGAAGCTGCGGTCATAAGACGTCCGAGAGCAGCAGTAGTAACAGCAGAGGTTTTATGGATATTTTCAGCCTTGCTTACCATATCTGTTGTATCACCGGCAATAACAAATGCACTGCCGTCAGTTGTAATATATCTTACTATTTTTCCCATTTATTTATCACCTTTTTTTAAAACAAAATAAATTCTTTCACTGTCCTCTTTTATATCATCAAGATTCAGTTCATCATATATTCCGATTATATTAAAATTATTAAGTACGCTTTTCAGTTCATTAACCGAATATGCTTTTTCATTAAACTCCTCGCTGAAACGGTCATAATTTTTACCGTTATAAACAAAAAAGTCCAACAAAATTCTGACTGTATTGTCGCCCAAATACTCATTATCCCACGAAAGAAAAAAATCTTCTTCGTCAAAAACAAAGGTATTATTGCCTAAAACATTTTTATGTTTATAAACGGTATTTACATCAAAAACAAATACGCCGCCGTCATTAAGCGAATTATAAACGCAGTCAAAGCACTTTTCAATCTCAACAATATCCTTTAAATGGTTAATTGAGTCAAGAGAGCAGACGCAACAATCCACCTTATGCGGCAATTCAAAATTCGTCATATCGCCTTTTATAAACATTGCATTCTTTATTTGCTTTGAGCTTGCCACAGTGAGCATTTCATCGGACAAATCAAGCCCAATAACGTTATATCCCAAATCACTCAAATATTTGCTTACAGAGCCTGTTCCGCAAGCCAAATCAAGAACAGTATCACATTTATCGGCATATCTTTTAAAAAACGAAGAAATATAATCAGCTCTTTTTTTATATTCAACATTTTCCGTCAGCTTATCATAAAACTTAGCAAATGTATTATAACTCATCGTTTTCTTCCGCTTTGCTTTCGTCCTCAAGTTTAATTTTTTCAAAAATCTTGTCATATCCGTCACAACCGTATTGAAGCGAACGATTAACACGGCTGATTGTAGCGGTTGACGCACCGGTAGCATTAACTATATCTGTATAAACGCATTTTTCAGAAAGCATTTTTGCAACTACTATTCTTTGACTTATTGTTTTAAGCTCCTGAACAGTACACAAATCTTCAAAAAAGTCATAGCAATCCTCTACCGTTTCAAGTTCAAGAATAGCTCTGAAAAGAAAGTCAATATTATCGTCTTTTAATTTATTATTCATATTATCTGCCCTTTCGACATATTACTCATAATTTAAAGCAATCATATTGTAACACACTAAATCGTGAAAGTAAAGAAAAATCTCCGACAATAATAAAATAATCGGAGATTTTATAAATAAAATTATTCTTTTATAAGTTCATCATAAAAGTCGAAACAATCAAAAGTTGCAAAATAATCCTTAGGTGTTTCCGCTCTTCTGATAAGTTTGAACGTTCCGTCTTGATTCAAAAGAATTTCAGCGCTCTTAAGCTTGCCGTTATAATTATATCCCATAGAAAAACCGTGTGCACCCGCGTCGTGAATAAAGAGATAATCTCCCATTTCAATTTCAGGAAGAAAACGGTCAATTGCAAATTTATCACAGTTTTCACAAAGAGAACCCGTTACATCATACTTATGGTCGCAAGGCTCATTTTCCTTACCCAATACAGTAATATGATGATATGCGCCATAAATAGCAGGACGCATAAGGTTTACTGCGCAAGCATCTACTCCGATATATTCCTTGTGTGTATGCTTTTGGTTAATAGCTTTTGTAATAAGTCCGCCGTAGGGGCCGAGCATATATCTGCCAAGTTCTGTATAAATTGATACGTCGTCCATACCTGCAGGCACAAGAACTTCCTCGTATGCTTTTCTTACGCCCTCACCAATAACGAAAATGTCATTAGGCTCTTGATCGGGTTTGTAAGGAATTCCGATACCACCCGAAAGGTTGATAAAGGTAATATGTACACCAAGCTTAGCTTTAAGATCGGCAGCAAGTTCAAAAAGAAGCTTTGCAAGCATAGGATAATACTCATTAGTAACCGTATTTGAGCAAAGAAACGAGTGTATACCGAATTCTTCAACGCCTTTTTCCTTAAGGATTCTAAAAGCTTCGTAAATTTGCTCGGTAGTCATACCGTATTTAGCATCGCCCGGATTATCCATAATATCATTGGAAATTTTGAAAATTCCGCCGGGATTATAACGGCAACTCATTTTTTTAGGTAATTTGCCGCAAGCTTTTTCAACTGCCTCGATATGTGTAATATCATCAAGATTGATAATACCGCCGAGCTTATTACAATATCTAAACTCGTCAAGCGGGGTATCATTTGATGAAAACATAATATCATCACCCACAGCTCCGATGGTTTTAGCCATCATAAGTTCTGTTTTAGATGAGCAGTCACAACCGCAACCATATTCACGAAGAATATTGATTAAAAACGGATTAGGCGTAGCCTTAACTGCGAAATACTCCTTATATCCCTTATTCCAGGAAAATGCTTTTTTAAGATTTTTAACATTTTTCCTGATTCCTTTTTCATCATAAAGATGAAACGGCGTCGGATATTTTGCCGCAATTTCCTCAACCTTTTCCTTTGATACAAACGGTATCTTAGTCATTAATTTATCCTCCTAAATCACATCACTGATTTTTCTATATAATTTTTTATTCCGTTAATTCCTTGCCCTGTAACAGAAGAAAACGGAACAACGGGAACTTTGCCTGCAAATGCAAGCTCTTTACCTGATAAATCAAGTCTTTCCTTGTAAGCGGTTTTCTTAAGTTTATCAGCCTTGGTCATAACCATTATAAACGGAATGTCCATCTCTTTTAAGAAACAAATCATACCCTCATCATCTTTAGTCAAAGGATGGCGCATATCTATAAGAAGAACTACAAGAGCGATATTGCGTCCGCTTTTAAAATAGCCTTCCATAAGTTCGCCAAATCGCTTTAACTCTTGCTTGCTTATTTTGGCGTATCCGTAACCCGGCAAATCAACAAATTTAATATTATCAACATCATAAAAGTTAATAGTTATCGTTTTGCCCGGAACGGAACTTACCCTTGCTAAATTTTTTCTGTTGAAAAGCTTATTTAAAAGTGAACTTTTGCCAACATTTGACCTACCTGCAAAAACAACTTCAGGTTCGTCACTTTCCGGTAATTGAGAAAGCACTCCGTAAGCATTTTCAAAGACTGCTTTATTATAATTCATATTTCACCTACTGAGTAACAATATTTGCCTTAGATTTATTGTCTGCTATAACAACATTGTTATTTTTAACGTCTTTTTTTCTTTTAGGTAACGTAACAAGTGCAACAGGCAACAATTCATCAAATGATTTAACGCTTACAAATCTGACTGCGTTTTTAACCTCTGCCGAAATTTCGTCAAGGTCCTTAACGTTTTCATTAGGGATTATAACTGTATCACAGCCTGCTTTATATGCTGCCATTGACTTTTCTTTTAAACCGCCAATAGGAAGTGCCTTGCCTTTTAGACTAATCTCACCTGTCATAGCAATGTTCGATTTAATCAAAATTCCGGTAAGTTCACTTACAATAGCAGTTGTGATTGCTAAACCTGCAGACGGACCGTCCTTTGGTATTGCCGCTTCAGGTGCATGAATATGTATATCCTTGTTTTTATAAAAATCAGGGTCAATTCCGTATTCATCACACTTAGAACGAATATATGAAACTGCTGTTTTAGCGCTTTCTTTCATAACGTCGCCGAGATTACCCGTAAGTTCGATTTTTCCCGTTCCGTCAAGCGCCGAAACCTCAATCGGAAGCATTGTTCCGCCCACGCTTGTCCACGCAAGACCGTTAACAACACCAACTTGGTCTTCGTCACTTGCCAAATCCTTTTCAAATTTTCTTTTACCTAAATATTTTTCTATATTATCATTTGTTACCTTAAACGATTTTGCTCCGCTCTCAAGGGCAACAGTTGCTTTTCTGCAAAGAGTTGCAATTTCTTTTTCAAGCTTACGAACTCCCGCTTCTCTTGTATAATTTTCAATCAAAGCGTTTATTGCATCATCGCTCACTTTAAATTCCCTGCCGTTTAAGGAATGCTTAGCCATTTCTTTTTTAATCAAGTGTTCCTTGGCAATATGAAATTTTTCAAGTGCGGTATAAGAATTAAGTTCAACAACTTCCATACGGTCATATAACGGCTCAGAAATTGACGAAGTATCGTTTGCCGTAGTAATAAACAGCACTTTGCTCAAATCTACAGGAAATTCGATATAGTGATCTGTAAATGAATTATTCTGTTCTGGGTCAAGCGCTTCTAAAAGAGCAGATGACGGATCGCCCTTAAAATCATTACCAACCTTATCAATCTCATCAAGCAAAATTATCGGATTCATAACGCCACTTTTAATAACTGCCTCGATAATTCTGCCGGGCATTGAGCCGATATAAGTTTTTCTGTGTCCTCTTATTTCAGCCTCATCGTGTATACCACCCAAAGCAATACGTACATATTTGCGCCCCATACTTTTTGCAAGGGACTTAACAATAGAGGTTTTACCTACTCCGGGAGGTCCGGCAAGGCAAAGAATTTGACCTGTAAAATCAGGATTACGTTTATAAACAGCCAAAGAATCTACTATTCTATCCTTTATCTTGTCTAAACCGTAATGCTCTTTATCAAGGATTTTTCTCGACTTTTCTAAATTAATTGAATCTTTAGTATATTTTCCGAAAGGAATTTCAAGACATTTATCAAGATATATTCTTTCAACCGTTCCCTCATGTGAGCCAGACGGCATTTTTGAAAGCTTATCACATTCTTTAAGAAGTTTTTCTTTAATATCTTCATTACATTTAAGCGCATTGATTTTATCCCTGTATTCCTCTGCTTCCTCCTGCGGATTATCACCCTCGCCGAGCGCATCGGAAATAACCTTCATTTCTTCACGAAGATAATATTCACGCTGACTTTTATCAATTTCATTTTGCACCTTTTCCTGAATTTCGCTTTCAATTTCAAGTGCGGTATTTTCTTTCTTTAAATAAGCAACAAGCTGACAAATCCTGTCTGCCGGGTCAAGAGCTGCCAAGATATCCTGTTTTTCATAATAATCAAGGAAAGTATTTGAGCAAACAAAATCTGCAAGCTCTCCCGAATCTTTAATAGAAATAACCTTTGCGATTACTTCATTACTGATTTTTGGCATTAATGAAGCATAGTGTTCAAATTCTCTTTTGATTATTCTTTGATAAGCCCTATTTTCGTCCTCATCTATTTCAAGATTAGACGGATTTTCGCTTGCAAGCTCAACAAACCCCGAAACGTATGGCTTTACAGAGGTCAAGCTGTAAAGAATTGCTCTTTCACCGCCCTCAACTACAACACGCATATTGTCGCTGCCGGGAATACGCATCATTTGCCTGATATTACAAATAACACCCGTATCGTACATATCGTCAATATTAGGCTCGTCCACCGATGCATCCTTTTGGCATACAAGAAAAACTCTTTGGTCATCATCCATTGCTTTTTGAAGAGCTTTAACGCTTTTCCTTCTGCCAACGTCAAAGTGAAGCACCATTTTCGGAAATACTACAATACCCCTAAGCGGAATAATCGGTAATTCTAAAAATAAATTTTCTTTATTATCGTTCATATATTAAAACCTACTTAGTTCATTATAAATAATTAGTATATATTATATACTAATGCACAAAAAAAGGCAATATCTAAATATAGTAAAAAAAGAGTTTCTGAAAAGAAACTCTTTTTTACTATATAATTATGCATTCTTTAAATTTGAAGTAGTAAGGCGTTTTGGAGTCTTATTAGGATTGCGAAGAATAATAGGCTCATCGCCCTTTCTTACGGCATCCTCGGTAATAATAACCTTTTCGATCGTATAATCGCTCGGAGCCTTAAACATAAGGTCCTTAAGAACTGCCTCAAAAACACTTCTAAGTCCTCTTGCGCCCGTGTGACGTTCAAGAGTGATATCAGCAATTGCTTCAAGTGCAGCAGGCTTAAATTCAAGCTTAACGCCGTCAAATTCAAATAATTTTTGATATTGCTTTACAATAGCATTCTTAGGCTCAGTCATTATTCTGACAAGAGCTTTTTTATCAAGATTTTGCAGTACGGTTATAACAGGAACACGGCCTATAAGTTCAGGAATAAGACCGTACTTAACAAGGTCGTGTTGTTCCGCTTTTTTCATAATATCGTCGCCGTCAAAATCCTCAGCTTCAATATCAGCGCCAAAACCAAGTGATTTACCGCCGATTCTTTTTTCAATAATCTTTTCAATTCCGTCAAATGCACCGCCGCAAATGAAAAGTATATTTGAAGTATCTATTTGAATATATTCTTGCTGTGGGTGTTTTCTTCCGCCGGTAGGAGGAACATTTGAAACAGTACCCTCTAAAATTTTAAGAAGAGCCTGCTGAACGCCTTCACCGCTTACATCACGTGTAATAGACCTGTTTTCGCTCTTACGGGAAATTTTATCTATTTCATCAACATATATAATTCCACGTTCTGCCTTTTCAATATCAAAATCAGCTGCCTGAATTAATCTAAGAAGTATATTTTCTACATCTTCGCCAACATATCCTGCTTCGGTAAGAGTGGTTGCGTCTGCAATAGCAAACGGAACATCAAGAATTTTGGCAAGCGTTTGGGCAAGCATGGTTTTACCAACACCGGTCGGACCTAAAAGCATAACATTACTCTTTTGAAGCTCAACATCGCCACGTACATTAGAGTAAATTCTTTTATAGTGATTATATACAGCAACAGACAATGCAACCTTTGCATCATCCTGTCCTATAACATATTCATCAAGTTTAGCCTTAATTTCCTCAGGCTTTGGAAGAACCTTATTGTCTGATTGCTTAACCGTATGGGGAATATCCGGTGATGATGTCTGCTCAATCAAATCATAACAAAGATTGATACATTCATCACAAATAAACACACCCGGTCCCTCAATAAGCTTATGAACCAACGTTTCAGGCTTGCCGCAAAAAGAGCATCTTGCAACGCCGTTTTTAGGTTCGTCGTGTGCCATATAATCACCTCAAATTATCTTTTATCAATAACTTTATCAACAAGGCCGAAATCAAGAGCTTCTTTAGCAGTAAGCCAATTATCTCTGTCTGTTGCGGCTGTCAATTCCTCAACTGTTTTGCCGCAGTTTTCAGCCATAATAGAATTAAGTTTTTTCTTAGTTTGCAAAATGTGGTTAGCTGCAATTTCAATCTCTGTTGCCTGACCCTCTGTTCTGCCGAGAGGCTGATGAATCATTACCTCTGCATTAGGAAGACAAATTCTCTTTCCCTTTGCACCGCTTGAAAGAAGGAATGCGCCCATAGATGCAGCCATACCCATACAAATAGTTGATACATCGCACTTAATGTACTGCATTGTATCGTAAATAGCCATACCGTCGGTAACAGAACCGCCGGGACTGTTAATATAAAGACTGATATCCTTATCCTTATCCTGTCCCTCAAGGAAAAGAAGCTGAGCAACTACAAGAGAAGCCGTAGTTGAATTAACTTCATCGGATAAAACGATAATTCTATCATTTAAAAGTCTTGAATAAATGTCCATTGAGCGCTCACCGGCGCTTGTTTGTTCAAGTACGTATGGTACTAATGCCATATTTATCATGACCTTTCTGCTACTTAATAATACAATACTGCCCGCTGTAGCAAACGGGCAGAATTAAAACAAATTAAATTATTCCTTAACTGCTGAATCAACAATAATGTCAATTGCTTTCTTTGTCTTAACATCAGCAGCAATTTGGTCAGCAGGAACAGCCTTCTTAATCTGGTCTGCTTCCATTTGATACTGCTCGGCAAGCTTAGCGATTTCAGCATCGATTTCTTCTTCGGTTGCTTCAAGCTTTTCAGCTTCAACAATAGCCTCAAGTGCAATAGAAGCCTTAACCTGTTTTTGGGCACCGTCTTTAAATGTTGCCTTAAATGCATCCTTATCCTGTCCGAGGTATTTAAGGTATGTATCAAGGTCAATACCCTGCATTTGAAGTCTGTAAGCGTAATCCTGAACCATCTCATCTGCACGCTTGTCAAACATACACTGCGGAACTTCACATTCCATATTATCGATAACCTGCTCAATAAGCTGGTTTTCAAAATCGTTTTTAGCTTCTTCAGCCTTTCTTTCATTCATCTGCTTTTTGATATCTGCCTTAAGTTCATCAAGAGTATCAAATTCAGATACATCCTTAGCAAATTCGTCGTCAAGATCAGGAAGTTCCTTTGACTTGATTTCGTGAATTTTACATTTGAATACAGCGTCTTTTCCTGCAAGTTCTGCTGCATAATCCTCAGGAAATGTAACATTTACATCAAATTCCTCGTCGCTCTTATGACCTGCAACCTGCTCTTCAAAACCAGGAATGAATGAGCCTGAGCCAAGTTCAAGAGGATAATTTTCGCCCTTGCCGCCTTCAAAAGCAACGCCGTCAACAAAACCTTCAAAATCGATTTCTGCTGTATCACCCATTTGAGCTTCTCTGTCCTCAACTGTAACAAGACGAGAATTACGGTCACGCATATTTTCGATTTCTTTATCTACATCTTCATCAGTAGCCTCTGTAGGAAGCATTGTTGCTTTAAGACCCTTATAATCTCCAAGCTTAACCTCAGGATAAACTGTAACCTTCATTTTCATTTCTACACCCTGCTCCTTGCTCATTACAGGAACGTCAAGGTCGAAAGGTGTATCAACAGTTCTGAGACCTGCTTCCTCAATAGCAGCTGTAACAGCTTCAGGATAAACAATCTCAAGTGCTTCCTCATAGAAAGCGTTTTCGCCGTAAACTTTTTCAATCATACCCTGTGTAGCTTTGCCCTTACGGAAACCGGGGAGCTGGATTGACTTTCTCTGCTTCATATATGCAGACTTACAAGCATCTGTAAACACCTCAGGTGTAACAGTTACTTCAATTTCATAAATATTAGTATCTACTTTATTAGATGATTTAAGTGCCATAATAATGACCTCCTATCAATAAAAATTCTAATCACCGAAGCGGTATTATAACATATAATGCCGATAATATCAAGTTTTTTATATTCATTTAATATTAAACATATTGTTAATTATTTACAAATTAAAACTTTTTTATCAAAAGCGGAACAAATTTAAGCCTGTCTGCAGAAATAAGTTTAAAATCAATTCCTTCAAAATTATCATCAAAGGCATATTTAGCCGCCATACCGTGAAGATGCCCATAATAACATTTTTTTATACCATTTTCTTTTAAAAGATTTAAAATTTCCTTACAATTTTGATTTTCATAAACAGGCGGATAATGAAGAAAAACAATTTTCTCTTCATTTTTTGCCGCTTCAATTGAAGCCTTAAGGCGCATTACTTCCCTATTAAGCACTTTTTCATTATGTTCTTCATCACTGTCAAAAAACCAACCTCGGCTTCCGCAAACGGAAAAGCCGTCAAAATCATAAGAGCTGTTATGAAGAATTGAAATTGTATCAAAGCCGTTTTCTTCAATAAACTTATTCATTTTGCTCATTGTGTTCCACCAATAATCGTGGTTACCTTTAAGAATGATTTTTTTACCGTTAAGCTTATTGATATAATCAAAGTCAGCTTCAAGCTCGCTAAAACTCATAGCCCAACTTATATCACCGGCAATGACAACATAATCCTTATCGTCAACTATTTTATTCCAATTTTCTTTAAGTCTTTGTGTATAATTTGACCAACCCTCAAAAGTATCCATAGGCTTATCTGTGCCAAATGATAAATGAGTATCGGCAATTGCGAAAAGTGACATATATTCCGCCTTTCTTTTAAAGGAAAATTTTATTAAAAATTATATGAATAAAAAATCTTTTTAATCAAATAATAATAACCGAAGGGAGTGAAAAAGTAATGGATATGGAAATCAAAGGCATTTCCTGCGACGTTAAAAATTGCAAATATCACGATAAGGCTAATAATTGCAACGCAGGTCACATCAAAGTAGGTAACAGCAACGCAACAAGCTCAACTGACACAAAATGCGAAACATTTGAATGCGGCGACGGCTGCAGTTGTCGCTAAAATCAATCAAAATAACGGCTCTGTAAAGCGCAGAGCCGTTATTTAATGCCTTTTTATTATAAATTAAGAAGTTTGAATACCATTTGGCTCATATCTTCCTTATTGCAAACATTTTCAAAGCGAATGCTCTTATCCTTAAGAGAAGCAAGCGGCTTAGGAATATCTGCGCCTGTAACCTTATGAAGCTCATCAACCATAGCAAATTCATCAAGCTTTGGTGCTTTGCCGGCAAGAACAGCATTGAGCACGCTTGCCGAAAACTTGTAAGGAGAAGCAGTTGAATCAATTACTGTAGGAATATCGTCGCCTGTTGCCTTTACATATTCATCATAAACCTTAACGGCTACTGCTGTATGAGTATCACAAAGATAATGATATTTGTCAAAATGAGATTTAATTGTATCATCAACATTTTGTTCTGCAGTAAATCCTGCGTCAAACTCTTTTTGAATTTTAGCAATAAGTTCATTCGATACAGTATATTTACCGTCATTTGAAAGCTGATTCATCAAGTCATTAATAAGCTTATCGTCACCGTCACTCATATGATAAAGAAGTCTTTCAAGGTTAGATGAAATAAGAATATCCATTGACGGAGAAGTTGTTGTATAAAACTTTCTGTTCTTATCATACGTACCTGTTTTCAAGAAATCGGTAAGAACATTGTTTGAATTTGAAGCACAAACAAGAGTTTTAATAGGGAGCCCCATTTTCTTAGCATAATAGCCTGCAAGAATATTGCCGAAGTTACCCGTAGGAACTACAACATTTATTTTGTCGCCGGCTTTAATCTTGCCCATATTGATAAGGTCGCAATAGGTTGAGAAATAATATACAATTTGAGGAACAAGCCTGCCCCAATTGATAGAGTTTGCAGATGAGAACATCATATTTTTCTTTGCAAGCTCATTCTTAATCTCAGCGTTTGTAAAGATTGACTTAACTGCGCTTTGAGCGTCATCAAAATTGCCGTTGATTGCACAAACTGAAACGTTATCGCCCTCCTGCGTTGTCATCTGAAGTTTCTGCATAGGAGAAACGCCGTCAACAGGATAAAACACTAAAATCTTAGTGTGGTCAACATTCTTAAATCCTTCAAGAGCAGCCTTACCTGTGTCGCCCGATGTAGCAACAAGAATAACAATTGTTTTACCGTCAGCAGTCTTTTTAGCCGAAACAGTCATAAGATAAGGCAAAAGCTGAAGAGCCATATCTTTAAATGCACAAGTAGGACCGTGCCAAAGTTCCAATATATTTTTATTGCCGTCAACATTAACAGTCGGCGCAATTTGAGGAGAGGAAAACTTTTGAGCAGCATAAGCGCCGCTTACGCAATAATCAAGTTCTTCTTCGCTGAAATCTGTCAAAAATTCCCTAAGAACGGTTTTCGCTCTGTCAATATAGCTCATAGTCGTCATTGAAGAAATTTTGTTAATATCAAAATTAGGAAGTTCAACAGGAACAAAAAGTCCGCCTTCTTCACTTATACCCTGAGCAATAGCCTGAGCAGCCGTTACCCTGATTGAATTATCTCTTGTAGATGTATAAAGCATAATATTGTTTCCTTTCACCTTATAATTTAGGTTTATAATATTTTATACTAACTGAAAAGCATTTTCAAGATGTTTTATAGATTTTATTTTATTATTATCGGTATAAATCTCAATTACATCAAATCTCGGCTGTAAATCAGTCTTGTTTTGCATTAAATACATTTTTGCACTTGCAATTATTTTTTGTTGCTTTGAATAAGTAACAAATTCTCTCGGTAAAGCAATTGAATTGATATTTCTTTGCTTGACTTCGACAAAACATAAATATTTTTTATTTTGAACGATTAAATCAATTTCGCCAAAGCGTGTTGTATAATTCACGTCTACAAGCTTATATTTGTGCTTTCTTAAATAATTTGCCGCCTCAATTTCCCAAAGTTTACCCTTATTGTTCATTTTTCTTATCCATATATTTTTTCAAAAATGTTTTCCTATGAATATCGCTTATTCCGTATTTATCGAGCATTTCATAATGAAGCTTCGTACCATATCCCTTATGCTTTTCAAATTGATATTCAGGATATTTTTCTGCAATTTGGCGCATATATCTGTCCCTGCTTACCTTAGCGATAATTGAAGCGGCGGCAATATTTGCGCTTGTTGCGTCACCTTTAATTATATCCCATTCGGCAATATCAAGCCCCGGCTTTTTATTTCCGTCAATAAGCGCAATATCCGGCTTAACCTCTAAGCCGTCAACCGCACGTTTCATAGCAAGAAAAGTAGCCTGCAATATATTAATTTCGTCTATTTCCTCAACACTCGCCGTTCCGACACTATAACAAATACTTTCATCAACTATTTTATCAAAGAGCGCTTCCCTTTTCTTTTCAGAAAGTTTTTTAGAGTCGTTAACACCTTCAACAACATACCCTTTCGGAAGTATTACTGCGGCGGCATACACGTCCCCTGCAAGAGGACCTCTGCCTGCCTCGTCAACACCGCAAACAATATTAAAGCCTTGCTCATAGGCTTTGTTTTCATATTCAAGCCAATCCATAATTACGGCAACTCAAGCGATATTTTGCCGAGCTTTCCTCCTCTAAATTCATCACAAAGCATAACTGCTGTGCGCTCATAGTCGATTTCTCCGCCTTTAATCAAAAATCCACGTTTTTTTCCTATATGTTCAAGCATTTCCCAGCCTTGAAGATTATCCACGCTATCGAGTTTATATCTGTCACAAATAGCCTTAGGCCTTGTTTTTGCAAGAGTTTCAAGCAATCTGCATGATAATGTTTCAAGGTCGGTAACTTCGTCTTTAACAGCGCCTGTAAAAGCAAGCTTGTCGCCAACCTCGCTATCGTCAAACTTAGGCCAAAGAACACCGGGAGTATCAAGAAGTTCAATCCCCTTACCTACCGCAAACCATTGTTTTTGCCTTGTAACACCGGCTTTGTCTGCAACCTTAGCCTTACTGTTGCCTGCCATTCTGTTGATAAATGACGATTTACCGGTATTCGGAATACCAACTACCATAAGACGAAGCGGTTTATTTTCCATTCCTCTCGCCTTATTTTTCTCAATAACGTCTGCAAGCGCCTTATTAACAGTCGGGATAAAAGCATTAAGCCCCTTACCCGTTCTGCAATCAACAGGGATAGCGTATTTACCGTTATTTTTATAATATTCAATCCAAAGCTTAGTAGCATTCGAATCTGCAATATCGCATTTATTTAAAAGCACAATTCTCGGTTTTCTTTTAATTATACTGTCAAGTTCAGGATTTGACGAACTATACGGAATACGAGCGTCAACAAGTTCAACTACACCGTCAACAAGCGTAAGACTTTCTTTAATAATTCGCCTTGTTTTAGCCATATGACCGGGAAACCACTGAACAGTTTGTTTTTGAAAATCAGCCATATTGTCTCCTTTCAAAAATTTTCTAATTATATTTTAACATATATTCATATTTCAATCAATAAAAAATACCACAGAAATAAAATCTGTGGTATTTAATAAGTAATATTAAATTACTGGATATCTTCCTTAACCTTTGCAGCCTTGCCGACACGGTCACGAAGATAATAAAGCTTAGCACGGCGAACCTTACCGCTGCGAACAACCTTAACGTCAACAACGTTAGGTGAATGCATTGGGAATACTCTCTCAACACCAACGCCGTATGAAAGACGACGAACGGTAAATGTCTTTGAAATGCCTGAACCCTTAATAGCGATTACAGTGCCTTCAAACATCTGAATTCTTTCTCTCTGACCTTCACGAATGTTAACCGATACCTTAACTGTATCACCAATGTTAAACTTTGGAAGTTCAGCCTTTGTGCTGTCTTTTTCAATTAACTTGAGTGCGTCCATTTTTCTTCCTCCTAAATTTTATGAGATGTTCATAACGAATAACGAAAGAGGACCATCTTCTTATAATGCTAAACGCCGACATTACACGCGTTGTAAGAGTTACAACGGATTAAATGCTGATATATAATACCATAATGTTTTGGAAATTGCAAGTATTTTTTCAAAAAGTAAAAGATTTATTTAAACTCTTTATAATCTTTATCAAGAAGCGATATTCTTGCAATGCTTTTCCACTCAAAATCCATATCAATAAGTCTGATTATTGTGTCAAACAGAAGTGACGGATTAAGATTTTTTTCAGGTCCTGCGAGCAAACGAATATTCAGCACTATAACATCATTGCGAATTGAAATGGAATATTTATCAATAAATGACTTAATATTTGTTTCTTTCATAACTCGCTTTCTACCCTTTTTGCCTTTTTTGAGAGCAAGAATTTCATCGCTTGATAAAACATTTTTAATTTTTTCTAAAGCTAAATCATTATCCGCAAATTCAAATTTATAAACATAATCGGAATATACAATTTCGCTGTTATCCCGAAAATCGTCATAAACATCAACAATTTTCAAATCTTCGGGCAAAACGCTGTTGAGCCTATCCTTAATTTCTTTATTAGTGATTTCCCCGGTAATTCTCAAATCTACGCTTTCACAAAGGCTTTCAACGCCGAGAGAAAGCGGCAGCGAAAAGCTCATATAAGGGTGCGGATTGAAACCCTCGGTATACCAAAGCGGAATACCCGCTCTTTTAAGAGCACGTGACATTGCACGGTTGATATCAAGATGGCTGATGTATTTTAATCTGCCTGTTTTTGAAAAACGAAGTCTAACCTCTCGCATCGCAATGTCCTCCGTTTAACTTATTTGCACCGCAACCTGCGCATTTAATTCTGCAATGAGGGGTTGTTTTATTCTCGTGTGCCTTTTTATTTTCAAATTCGAGGAACTTCCTGCTCACACCGTAATCAAGATGATCCCAAGGTAAAAGTTCAGAAAATTCACGTTTTCTGTGGGTATAAAAATGAGGGTCAATTCCGTTTTCGTCAAATGCCTGCATCCAAGCGTCAAAATTAAATTGGTCGTCCCAAGAATCAAATTTACAACCAAGCTCATACGCACGAAGTATAACCTTTCCGAGACGTCTGTCACCACGAGCAAGAACGCCTTCAAGAAGCGAGGTCGGAGTTTCGTGATATGAAACCCTGATTTTTTTGGTTGGTATTGATTCAAGCAAATGCTTTTGCTTAGCTTTGAGCGACTCCATACTGTCCTCAGGTTCCCATTGAAACGGAGTGAACGGCTTAGGGATAAATGATGCACACGAAATTGACACCTGAACACCCGTCCCCTTTTGCCTGTTAGGGTTATTATAAAAAGCATGAATAACATCCATACCGAGATTTGCAATGCCCTCGATATCTTCCATTGTTTCGGTTGGTAAGCCCATCATAAAATAAAGCTTAACCGATGTCCAGCCGTTATCGAAAGCCTTAGTACAAGTTCTTATTACTTCCTCTTGAGTGACGTTTTTGTTGATTACGTCACGAAGTCGTTGAGTGCCTGCCTCAGGCGCAAATGTAAGACCGCTTCTCCTTACCTTATTAAGCTGTTCAACGAGTTCGTCGGAAAAATTATCAACACGAAGCGACGGCAAAGAAAGATTTATATTTTCCTTAACGGTCCAATCTATAAGCGTTGTAAGCATATTGTTAACCTCGCTGTGGTCCGAGGTTGAAAGAGAGCACAGTGAAAGCTCGTCATATCCTGTCGAATCAATCAAAGCCTTGCTTTGCTTATTAATCGTTTCTACACTTTTTTCTCTAATCGGTCTGTAAATAAAACCTGCTTGGCAAAAGCGGCAGCCTCTTATACATCCCCTGAATATTTCCTCAACTGCTCTGTCATGAACAATATTAATATAAGGAACAACAAATTCCTTGGGGTAAAACACCTTGTTCATATCAGAAACAACTGCTTTTTTCACCTTTTCGGGTGCGCCGTAAAGCGGCTTAAGTTCCTTCAATGTACCGTCTTCATTATATGAATCCTCATAAAACGACGGAACATAAATGCCTGTTATATCTTTAGCCTTAAGCAAAAATTCCTTTTTTGAAAGTCCTTTTTTCTTGCAATCAATAAGCAAATCTATAACCTGATTTGTAGTTTCCTCGCCGTCACCAAGAAAAACGATATCGACAAAATCTGTTATCGGCTCCGGATTGCAGGCACAAGGACCGCCAACGCATATAAGAGGCGTCAAATTTTCTCTGTCGCTTGATTTAAGCGGTATTTGAGCAAGATTGAGCATATTCAAAACGTTTGTATATGAAAGCTCATATTGAAGAGTAAAACCAATCATATCAAAATCTTTAATATAATCGCCGCTTTCAAGAGCAAAAAGAGGAACATTATTTTTTCTGAGTTGCTCTTCCATATCGTTATCCGGAGCAAACACTCTTTCGCACCAACTGTCCTCCCTGTCATTTACAAGACCGTAGAGAATTTTCATACCGAGATGACTCATACCAATCTCATAAGTATCGGGAAAGCAGAAAGCGTATCTGATATCAATCTTATCTTTATCCTTAACTACCGCATTAAGCTCGCCGCCGATATATCTTGCTGGCTTTTGAACATATTGCAACAGCTTTTCAACTTCTTTTTTCATCAATTTTTAACCTTTCGGGTTTTATTAATTATAATTAATACTGTAAATAATCAAATATATCGTAACAAAAATAAGCGAATATGATTTATTATAAATTAACATATAAACACATAAAATGCAAATTAAAATAATAGTAATTACGCTTAATATTCTCGACGCTTTTATAGAAAAAAGGTGTACTATCCTGCCGATATCAAGTGGATAAACAGGCAAACAATTAAGCAAAAACAAAATCAAATTGATATTATCTTTAAAAAACAAATATAATACCAAATTAACTAAAGGGCCGCACAAAAGGACTATACATTCCTTAAATCTCGGTAAATCGTCAGTATATCTTATAGCAAATCCGTAATATGACAAATGAATTTTATAAGGCTTTTCTTTGCAAATAAGAAGCGCCGTCAAATGCCCTATTTCGTGCAAAGCGGAAAAAAGCAACAGATAAATAACCTGCTTTGAATTGAAAACAGCAGCTAAACTTAAAACAAGAATAAATGTATAATCAATAAATATATCGCATTTTTTAATTCTAAAGTGCATACAACCACCGTTAAATATTACGATGATTAAAAATGCTTAATTACTTTTTCTTTTATCAATAAAACTTTGAAGAATAACTACGGCAGAAACAGCATCAACATTTGCTTTTCTCTTTTTACCCTTAACGTTATTATTCGATAAAATATCGTGTGCGATAACGGTTGTGAGCCTTTCATCCTCATATTCAATAGGAATATCAATTTCTTTTTTAAGTTCTTCACCGAGTTGCTTACATTTTTCGCACCTAAAACCGTATGAGCCATCCATATTTCTCGGAAGCCCAATAACAATCATTTCAGGATTTTGAGATGATATTATTTCTTTAATTTTTTCTATTAATTTCGGCTGATAGCTTTCATTAATAGTTGCAAAGGCTGTAGCAAGAATTTCATTTTTATCGCAAAATGCAATTCCTGTTCTTGCATCGCCATAGTCAACAGACATTATTTTCATAAAAAATACCTTTCAAAGGATTTATTCAGCAAAGAAAGGAAAATCGAAAATCGACCTTCCTTTCTTATTTAAAATGTTAAATTATTATTGCGCAGGAGTTTCGGTTGCAGGGGCTTCAGTCGGAGCCTCTGTTTGAGGCGCCTGAGTCTGAGGCTGCGTTGTTTTATCTGCACTTGATTTTGTTGTGTTTGAATTATTGCCATTTGAAGCAGACGTTGTTTCGCTTGATGACGAGCCGCCGGAATTATAATAATAGCTTCCGTCGGAATGGTTACCTGTGCAATTGCCCGGCAAATTATCAACGTCGTACCAACCGTAAGCACCCGTACCGCTTCTGAGTTTACCGCAGCTTCTGCAATAAGATTTTCTTACTATGCCGTCACTTTCAGGGAATTTCTTTGTATATTTCTTATTCTTTTCATCAAGCTTAGCATATACTTCCTTCATAACAGTGTTCCAAATAGTACCCGATGGGTTAGGAGAAAGGTTGTAAAATACTTCCTTAGGATTATCATAACCGTACCAAACGCCAGCGACATAATCAGGAGTACCGCCGATAAACCAACGGTCCTTATTATCATTAGTTGTACCTGTTTTACCGAAACATTCAATACCTGAAAGTTTATAGGTGGTACCTGTACCCTCTGTCATAACAGTTTGGAGAAGTTTGTTCATAACCCAACTTGTATTCTCGCTCAAAGCAGTTGACTTTGTTTTTTCAGGCTCTTTTTCAATAAGAGTATTACCCTGGCTGTCAAGTATTTTATAATAACAATAAGGCTCATAATAATTACCGCCGTTGCCGAATGATGCATAAGCAGTAGTTAATTCAAGAACCGTTGCTCCGTTTGTCAAAGAACCGATAGCAAGCGGGCCGTAATCGGAGTCACGAACACTGTCAAGTGAGGTTATATGGAAATTTTCCGTAATAAAATCGTATGAATAATCAACGCCTATTTTATCAAGAGTTCTTGCAGAAATAGTATTAAGTGACCTTGAAAGACCATATTGAAGAGTTACACTTCTGCCTGAGTAGCTGCCGCCCTCATTTACAGGCCAAGGCTTACCTTCAACGGTTTTGAAAGGCCTGTCTTGCTGAATTGTTGACCAATAAACACCTGTTTCGTTATCCTCTTTTGTCTTTTCAAGAGCAGGGCCGTAAACAGATAACGGTTTAATTGTAGATCCGGGCGGTCTGTTGGAATTTGTGGCACGGTTGAGGACCATAGAAGCTTTTTTCTTGCCGGTTCCGCCGACAATACCCATTACACGTCCGTCATATCCCATAACCACCATAGCGCCTTGAACTGTTTCGTCGGGCATACGCCTATAGTTTTCATATACGTCCTCCATTGAATCCTGAACGTCAAAATCAATAGCGGTATATATCTTCAAGCCACCGCCGTAAACAAGGTCATGCGCCTTTTTACTTGTGTAGCCCATTTTCTGCAAATCCTCTTGAACAGTTGTGATTACATAGTCTGTATAATAATCGGTAATGCTGTTTTTCTTTGATTTGCTGTCGTCACTCTTAATCTGCGAGCCTTTATAATTCTTGCTGTTAGTAAATACCATTTCATAGGCCTTAGCTTGCTGATATTCATCTTCCGTAAGATATTTAAGGTCTTCATCCTTCATAGAATAAAGGACATCAATTTGACGTTTCCTATTATTTTCAGGCTCATTAAGAGGGTCATATTTACTCGGATACTGAGTAATAGCCGCAATGCTGGCAGCCTCAGCTACATTCAAATCCGATACTTCTTTGCCAAAATAGGTTTCTGCCGCAGTTTTAACACCATAGCAACCGTTTGAAAGATAAATTGTATTAAGATAAGCCTCAAGTATTTGTTTCTTACTGAAATTTCTTTCAAGGTTAAGCGCCTTTAAAATCTCGTTAAACTTACGAACATAAGTAACCTTGTTATCATCGGTAAGGTTTTTTATAAGCTGCTGTGTAATTGTTGAGCCGCCTTGGTCATTATTTTTAATAAAAACACCAATTGTTCTTATCCAGTCAACGCCGTGATGCTTATAAAAACGCTTATCCTCAATTGAAACAAAAGCCTCAGGAACATATTTGCTCATATCGTCAAGATTAACCCAAATACGGTTTTCCTCACCGTGAAGCCTTGTAATTTCAACAACATCATCGCCGTCATAACCATAGATAAACGAAGTTTGGTTTTGACCTACCTTTGCCTCGGTTGTAAGGTCAAATACAGGGTCGCCGTAAACAACGCTGTAGCCATAAATCGCAAGCACCGAAAAGCAAACAATACCGACAACGCCGATTACCATTACTGCGCCCAAAATAACCTTGCCGAAATTTGAAAGAGCTTTTTGAGCAGGAGTTTTATTTTGCTTTGCTCTTTTTTTCTTAAGCTTTTTTTCTTGCTTTTGAACAAGCTCTTTTTCAATATCACGGCCACGCTGTATCTTCTTTGCCTTTTTGTCATCGGCGGAAGAAAGAGAATAAGACGCAGGAACATTACTGCCGTTTTCTCTTGAAGTTTTATCTTCATTATATGCTTTTGTAGAATTACTCATAAAAGACTTTAATAAATCATCATAATCATTTGAAGCCATATAAGTACCTCCGTCAAAAAATATAATTTATTATATTACAAAAATTATAATAAATAAAGAATTAATTTGTAAATTTTAAAATCAGTTAATATGTTTTGCTCTTTTTTTGTTAATAGGAACGGCACGTGACGATACAACAACCTCGTCATACGTTTGTTTAGCCCTTACATAAGTCCAAAACTTTCTGCTGCATTTTTCGCACAATCCGGCTCCCCTAAAAGTATTATTGGTAAATTCATATTTTTTAATAGGGGCAACAGTACCGCCGCAAATCGGGCATATTATTTTAACATCGTTAAGCTTAAAATCCTCATATTCCGTTTCCTTGATATAATACGGCTTAAACACAAGCCTTTCAAAAAATGAAATATCGCAGGTGTGAATATATTTTGCAAGCTTATCATGGTCGTAAACCTTTTTAAAGCACAAGGCCGTAATCATACAATCCTCAAGCGCTCTGTGAAAATTAGCAGAATCTGTATCAATTCCAAAAATTTCAGCACAGTGTGAAAGACTGATTTGATTGGCAGCACTCGCATTTTCAATAAAGCTCATACAATATTTTTGTGCATCGGCATACTTAGTCATAAAATCAACATAAACGGTATTTTCAAAATATTTAAAATTAGCAACCAAGGTATACAAGTCGCTTGTTGACCAACTTAAAAACAGTTTGTCCCCCCTGCCGCACCATTTTGCAAAATCGTCAAAGGCTTTTTCAAACGGTATTCCATTATCGTTAATTTCATCAATAGTAATATGTGTAAGATTTTTAAACCTTGAGCCGAGTTTTCTTGAAAGCTGCGGCTTAATAAGCTGCTTAAATGTGTCAACTACATCTAAATTTTCATCAAGCTTTACTGCGCCGATTTCAATTATCTCATTCATACCACGCTTTAATTTATAGTTATAAGCATTGTTCCATTCTAAATCAAAAATAATAAAATTCATATTTTCCTCACAAAAAAATTAACCTTGCATTACGCAAGGTTAATCATTTTAATTCTTATCCTATAAAAAGAAAAACAAGGAATGCAGCAAGTACTATAACAAAAAATACAACAATCATCCATTTGGTGATTCTTTCAAGCTTTGCCTCAATTGTTCTTCCCTTTGATTTACCGAGGAAAGTATCAGCACCGCCGGCAATAGCACCGGAAAGATTCTGCGAACGACCTTCCTGCATAAGTACAACGATAGTAATTACAATTGAAAATACAATTAATACTGCACCGAAAACATAATGATACCAGAGCATAGTATCTCCTCCGTCTATATAAATTACTAATGAATTATAGCACAAGCAAAATAAAAATGCAAGTGTTATTTTATTTTTTAAAATGTTATCTGCTCAGCAACGTCATTTTCACTCGGAAGCGCACCTGCCGCCGGCAAATTTTTAGCTCTAAATCTCCAAGCTTTCTCAAATTCACCCTCTTGATAAATATGGAGTGAAACGACTTTGTGAGTTTTCTTTAGTTTCATTGCCGAAATACCTTGCGTATCCTTAGTCGTCTTAGGCAAAATCGCACCTGTATTAACAAGAAGCATTCTTCCGCTTGACGAGCAAATAACAAGTTCTGTATCCTCTTTAATGTAAATTGCCTGAGCTAAAGGCGATTTATTCGAATAAGCATTGATAAGCTTTTTTCTGTTTGTCTTAGTAGCATAAGAAGCCATATCAACCTTTGCAAGCTTACCGTTTTCAAAAACAAAAATCATATATCCCGTGTAATCGCTTATAACTGCGGTATATACTACCTGCTCGTCCTCTGCCATTTCAAGCTTTCCGGGAACGTATTCGCCGAGAACCGAAGCTTTTGTATCTGCAAAATCGTCAACCTTAGCCTTATAAACCTGACATTGATTTGTAAAAAACAAAAGTTCATCTTTATTTGAACATTCAATTTCAGGAAGAAGAGTATCTCCTTCTTTAATTTTTTGTTCGCCGCTCATACGAAGATTTGCGGTTTTGATTTTCTTGAAATATCCGTGTTCTGTAATAAACAAAGTTACGGGATAATCAGGAATCTCAACCGTTTCTTCTTCAACGCTTTCGTCAATAGAATAAAGTATTTCACTTTTTCTGCCGTTATCATACTTCTTTGTAACCTGTTCAAGTTCTTTGATGATAATTTTTTTCATCTTATTTTTGCTTGAAAGGATATCTTCAAGTTCAACAATTTCATTTTCAAGTTGTTCAATATCTTTAATTCTCTTCAAGATATATTCACGGTTTAAATGACGAAGCTTTATTTCTGCAACATATTCAGCCTGAATTTCATCAATACCAAAGCCAATCATAAGGTTTGGCACAACCTCTGACTCGCTCTCTGTTTCCCTGACAATTTTAATTGCTTTGTCTATATCAAGAAGAATTTTAGAAAGACCTTTTAATAAATGCAGTTGATTTTTCTTTTTATTAAGATTAAACGTAACTCTTCTTCTGATACATTCAAGCCTGAAATCAACCCATTCAAGGAGAATATCTCTAACGCCCAAAACCATAGGTCTGCCCTTAATAAGAACGTTAAAATTACAGCTAAACGAGTCCTGAAGAGGAGTGGATTTATAAAGCTTAGCCATAAACTTATCAGGATCAACTCCACGTTTTAAATCAATTGTAATTTTCAATCCTGAAAGGTCTGTTTCATCTCGAACATCGCTGATTTCTTTAATTTTATTTGTTTTAACAAGTTCAACAATTTTATCAATTATCGCTTCACTTGTTGCAGTAGGCGGAATTTGGGTAATATCAATACAGTTATATTTTTTATCATAGCTATATTTTGCACGAACTTTAACCGAGCCTCTGCCCGTACGATAAATTTTATCAAATTCTTCTTTATCATAAAGAATATATCCGCCGCCGACAAAATCAGGAGCAAGGAGTGTATCGCTGACCACATGGTCGGGATTTTTCATAAGAGCAATTGTTGTATCGCATATTTCCTTAAGGTTAAATGAAGCAATTGACGACGCCATACCTGCGGCAATACCGGTAGTAACATTACAGAGAATTGACGGGAAGGTAACGGGTAAAAGAGTAGGCTCCTTCATTGTGTTATCATAGTTGTCAACGAAATCAACCGTGTCTGACTTAATATCGTCAAAAAGTTCATGGCAAATAGGCGCCAGCTTAGCCTCGGTATAACGAGATGCGGCATACACCATATTTTTACTGTAAGCCTTACCGAAGTTACCCTTTGATTCAACATAAGGATAAAGCAAAGTCTCATTACCACGGGATAAACGTATCATAGTTTCGTAAATAGCTGCGTCACCGTGAGGGTTTAACTGCATTGTACGCCCTACAATATTAGCACTCTTAATTGTTCCGCTTTGCAAAAGCCCCATATTATACATTGTATAAAGAAGTTTTCTGTGCGACGGTTTAAATCCGTCAATCTGCGGAATGGCACGTGAAAGAATAATGCTCATAGCATAAGGCATAAAGTTATCAGTTAAGGTGTTAGTAATCACCTCATCCTGAACAGAACCTGCACCTTTGATATGAACGTTATCTGCAAGAGGCTGATTTTTTGCTTCGTCTTTATTAATTTTTCTCTTAGCCAAAACAAATTACCTCCTTAGCTGACATCTGCGGCATCAAGATAGAGATGACCGTAATCCGAAATATATTCCTTACGTCCTTCAAGATTATCACCCAAAAGCAAATCAAACATTTCGGAAGTTTTTTGAGCATCATCGGGTGTAACCTTAATAAGACGTCTTGTTTTAGGGTTCATAGTGGTAAGAGCCATCATTTCAGCCTCATTTTCGCCAAGTCCCTTTGAACGCTGAACGGTATATTTTTGATTGCCTATTTCCTCTTTAATCTCGTCCATTTCCTTTTCGTTATAAGCGAAATAGGTTTGGTCCTTACACGTAACCTCATAAAGGGGAGATTCGGCAATATAAACCTTGCCCGCTTCAATAATCTTAGGCATAAGCCTGTAAATCATAGTTAAAATAAGTGTTCTGATATGGAAGCCGTCGACATCGGCATCGGTACAAATAAGAATTTTTGACCAACGAAGATTATTTATATCAAAAAGAGATAAATCCTTTGCGGCCTTACTCTTAACCTCGACACCGCAACCGAGCACCTTAATCAAATCAGTAATAATTTCGCTTTTAAAAATTTTATCGTAATCTGATTTAAGGCAATTTAAAATTTTACCTCTGACAGGCATAATTGCCTGAAACGAAGCATCTCTTGCCTGCTTACAAGCACCCAAAGCAGAGTCACCCTCTACTATAAACACCTCACGTTCATTAACGTCCTTTGAACGGCAGTCAACGAATTTTTGAATACGATTTGTCATATCCATCTTTGACTGAAGTGAGGTTTTAAGCGTTTTTCTTGTATTTTCAGCCTTTATTCTTGCACGCATATTGATAAGAACTTGATTAGAAATCTTATCTGCGTCCATTTTATTTTCAATAAAATAAACCTCTAATTGCTTTCTGAAGAAATCAGTCATAGCCTCTTGAATAAATTTATTAGTGATAGCCTTTTTAGTCTGATTTTCGTAAGAAGTTTGAGTAGAAAACGACGACACAACAAAAATTATGCAATCCTCAACATCCTGAATGTTAATTTGCCCGTCATTTTTAGAATACTTATTATTTGCTTTAAGATAAGCGTTAATTTGATTAACAAACGCACTTCTAAAAGCCTTTTCGGGAGCACCGCCGTGCTCCAAAAAACTTGAGTTATGATAATATTCCTTAAGCTGATTTTTTAAAGAAAAGCAAATGGCAGATTTTATTTTAAGCTTATATTCGGGTAAATCTTCTCTGTCCTTGCCCTTTCTTTCGCACTCCCAATACTGTGGAGTTGTGAAAGCCGTATCTCCTGCTATTTCCTTTACATAGTCCATAATACCATCATTATAGCAGTATTCAAATGTTTCAAATTTAGAAGCAGAGGTTTGATTTTTGAGTATAAACTTAACGCCGTCGTTTACGATAGCCTGTCTTTTAATAGTTTCCTGAAAATACTCAATAGGAATATTAATATCGGTAAAAACATCCAAATCAGGCTTCCACTTAATTCGTGTGCCTGTATCCTTTTTATCATACTTTTCTTTCTTAAGGCCGCCGATATTTTCGCCCTTTTCAAAGTGCAAAGTGTATTTATAGCCGTCGGTATGAATTTCTGCATCCATATATTCGGAAGCATACTGCGTAGCGCAAAGACCGAGACCGTTTAAACCGAGTGAAAATTCATAGTTATCGCCGCCGTTATCGTACTTACCGCCTGCATACATTTCGCAGAAAAGAAGTTCCCAGTTATATTTATCCTCGTTTTTATTGTAATCAACAGGAATACCACGACCAAAGTCCTGCACCTCAACAGAGCCGTCAAGAAAACGGGTTACGCAAATTTTATTACCGTAGCCCTCTCTCGCTTCATCTATTGAGTTTGACATAATTTCAAAAACAGAGTGTTCGCAGCCCTCTAAACCATCAGAGCCGAAAATAACGGCAGGTCTTTTTCTTACCCTGTCCGCACCCTTTAATGACTTAATACTTTCATTGCCATATTCTTGTTTTTTTGCCAATACTATCCCTCCAAGTCGAAGTTCAAAATTGATATTATTATATACTATATCTTGTATAAAAGTCAAGAATACATAAAAAAGAGTGACAATACATGTACTATATGCATTGTCACTCTGAATTACATTTATTAAATTAGTCTTTCGGTTCATTTGAAGATAAATCGTCTTCGTTGACATTTTCACCATCAACAATTTCGTTAACTTCTGCCTGAACTTCCTCGTTTTCGCTTACTTTTTCATCGGCAATAAAGCCGTTTTCCATAAGCTGAGTAAACTGGTCACCTGAAATTTTTTCATTCTTAATAAGCGTTTCAGCCACAAGCTCAAGCTTATCATAATGAGTCTTAAGAATACTCTCGGTTTGAGAATAAGCTTTTCTCATCATCTTTTCAATCTGCTCATCAATTCTTGCACTTGTTGCTTCACTGTAATTGTTTACGTGACCGTAATCCTTACCGAGGAATACCTCGTTATTATCATCACTGTAAACAACAGGACCGAGTTCGTCACTCATACCGTATTTAGAAACCATATCACGGCAAATTGAGGTTGCACGCTGAAGGTCATTAGACGCACCGGTTGAAATATCGTTAAGTGAAAGCGCTTCAGCAACACGTCCGCCAAGAAGAGAAATCAAATCATCAAGCATATCTGCCTTTGAATTATAATTTTCCTCCTGAGGTGTATACCAAGTGTAACCACCTGCACCCATTCCACGGGGAATAATTGAAATTTCTTTAACCGGGTCATGACCCTCAATATAATATGACGAAACAGCGTGACCTGCTTCGTGATATGCAGTAAGCTTCTTGGCTTTTTCGGAATACTTATGCGATTTTTTCTCAGTACCCATTTCAACACGTGAGGTTGCATCGGAAATTTCTTGCATAGTAAGAGCCTTTTTCTTACGTCTTACTGCAAGAAGGGCCGCTTCATTCAAAAGGTTTTCAAGGTCGGCACCCGTAAAGCCGATTGTATCTTTAGCAATTTCTTTAAGGTCAACATCAGGACCGAGCGGCTTATTACGAGAATGAACTTTAAGTATATCCTCTCTACCCTGAGCATCGGGTCTGTTAACGGTAATTTGCCTGTCAAATCTGCCTGGTCTTAAAAGAGCCGGGTCAAGGACATCCGGTCTGTTAGTAGCGGCAATAACAATAATACCGCTGTTAGTACCGAAGCCGTCCATTTCAACAAGGAGCTGATTAAGAGTTTGTTCTCTTTCATCATTGCCGCCGCCTGTGCCGGCACCTCTATGACGGCCTACTGCGTCAATTTCATCAATAAATACAATTGCAGGTGCTTTTTTCTTAGCTTGTTCAAACAAATCTCTTACACGTGAAGCACCGACGCCGACATACATTTCAACAAAGTCAGAGCCTGAAATTGAAAGAAACGGTGCGCCTGCCTCGCCTGCAACTGCTCTTGCAAGGAGGGTTTTACCTGTACCCGGAGGGCCTACAAGAAGTACACCTCTCGGAATTCTTGCACCAAGCTCGGTAAAGCTTTCGGGACTTTTGAGAAATTCAACAAGTTCCTCAAGTTCCGCTTTTTCCTCGTCACAACCGGCAACGTCTTTAAATGTAGTCTTGCGTTTTTCATCTTCAACAAGAGTTTTGGTTTTAATTCTGCCAAAGCCCAATGTACGATTGGTTTCATTATTCATAGCGCCACTCATTTTTCTAAACGCATAAATTCCCAGCGCTATCAAAACGACAAACATAAGAAGTGACGGAATCATACTGTAAATCCAAGCATTTGACGTTCCTGCCCTATAGTCATAAACAATCGGCTTATCGCTATGCTCGTCATTATATTTATCAACACTTTCCCTGATATCATCAAGGAAATATGAAACATTCGGAACAGAGTAGTTCTTTTCCTCCTTCGGCTTAGCAAAGGTTTTATAAACAAGATTACCGCTTGATAAATCAAGACTGAACTCGGAAACCTCGTTATTTTTAAACATAGAAACAACTTGAGAATACTTCAACTGCGTAGACGTCTGCGAATTAACAAAATAAATCACAGCGCCTATTAAAAGAATAGGAATCAAAATATAAACAAGTATTGATTTCCAATTTTTTGACATATTATTCATTAATTAATCCTCCGAAGGAAGTTTGATTATAAAAACATTTTCAGTATTACAATCCTTTTTGACTCTGTCATCAGCACAAAGACCGATAATGCCGATAATACCCTTATCGTCACAAACAACAATATCGCCGTTTCTTTTTTCAATCGGATAAGCCGCTTCGTTAAAAAGCTTTTTAAGAGTTTTGCTTACATTTCTGCCGGCGGGTTTTAAGCTGTCACCGGGTAATCTTTTGCGAATTGTAACGCTGCCGATAATTTTATCACAGTCACAATAAAAATCAATATTTTTATCGCTAAATTCATTAATATTTAAAATTTCGGTTACGATTTCATCTAATTTAGGCGAATTTTTCAGATTTGCAATGCGAAGTTTGCCCTTTGCACTAATAGCGTATAAATCATTTTTTATTTGAATTTTTCCGCTTTTTTGCGTAATCTTATTGATATTTTGCAAATGAATACGGTCTAAATTCAAATTATTATTTTCAAAATATAATTTAATAACACGTTTTTTTATTGCGTTATCAAGCAAATTTAATTTATTAAGTTCTATTTCATTGTTAACAACCGAAATATTATATGCCTTTTGCGCTTCGTTCATAATAAAAGAATAGTCATCATTAACGTCGCTGATAAAATCATTAATATTTTCAAGATATCCGTTGTTTAACCTTTGAAAAAGCGGCAACATTTGAAGCCTAATAAGATTTCTGCTGTAAGTATCGTCTTTATTTGTACTGTCTATTCTGTAAGCAATGTTATTGTCATTACACCAAGCACGAATTTCATCAGAAGAAATTTCTATAAAAGGGCGAATGATTTTATCCCTTAAGGGCGGAATTGCACAAGCCCCTTTAAGCCCCGTTCCCCTTGCAAGCCTGAATAAAAGAGTTTCCGCATTATCCGTTAAATTATGGGCAGTTGCAATTTTATCACAGGGTATTGTACTAAAAAAGTCATATCTTGCCTGTCGTGAATATTCTTCGACACCCATACCTGCTTTTTTTGCAAGATAGGGAGCATTTATAGACTTCATATAAAGTTTAACGCCTGATTTTTCACAATATTCTTTTACAAAAAGAGCGTCATTCAAAGATTCTTCACCACGTATGCCGTGTTCTATATGAGCGGCACAAAGGTTCAAATCATATTTATCTTTAATTGATATAAAAAACTCTAACAAAGCCATAGAGTCTGCACCGCCTGAAACTGCAACAAGAACCCTATCACCTTTTGAAAGCATATTATATTTTTTTACGGTGTTAATTGCTTTTTTATTCATAATTAGATTTATCAACAGACCTAAATCGAGTATATTCTTTATCAAAGGTCAATTCAATTGAGCCTGTTGCGCCGTGACGGTTTTTCGCAACAATAAGTTCTGTTTTATTGGCATCAATTTGGTCCTGCTTATCCTCATCAACCTCTGTACTGTAATATGCTTCACGATAAAGGAAAAGAACTATATCGGCATCCTGCTCGATAGAGCCTGATTCACGCAAATCGGCAAGCTGTGGCTTATGGTTTTTGCCGTGACCTTCGGTACCTCTGGAAAGCTGAGCACAACAGATAACAGGAATATTCAAATCCTTAGCCATCATTTTCAAGCTACGTGTAATTTCAGATACTTCCTGAACTCTGTTTTCCTTTTTGGTAGCAGAGGAAATAAGACCGAGGTAGTCAATAATAATGCAATCAACGCCTCCCATTCTGCGAACACGTGACTTAATTTCAGGAACAGTAATAGCTGATGTGTCATCAAGATAAAGTTCAACATCATTATATGTTGCCGCAGCATTGCCAAGCCTTACCCATTCCTCATCGGTTAGTTCGCCTGTTTTAAGCTTTTGAGATTCAACACCTGCCTGAGAAGATAGAAGTCTCTCGGCAAGTTCGGTTTTCTGCATTTCAAGGCTGAAAACTATACACTTTTTTCTTGCGCCCATTGTAATATTTTGAGCAAGATTGAGCGCAAAGCTTGTTTTACCCATAGCAGGACGGGCACCTATAAGAATAAGATTACCCTTATTAAGGCCCGTAAGCATTTTATCGAGCATGCCGAAGCCTGACGGAATTCCCTTATATTTTTCCTTATCTTCCCCTGTTATTTGTGCAAGCTTTGTATATACGTCATTAACTATAACCTCGCTTACCTTTGCGGGACCGTTTGATTCCCTGCCCTGGCGGATATTATAAATACTTTGCTCCGCATTTTCCAAAATGCTTGTTGCATCTGCCTCACCACTTGTTGCATCCTCAATAATTTTTGACGAAAGAGATACAAGCTGGCGAAGATAATACTGTTCTTTTACGATTTTTGCATAATATACAACATTAGCTGTAGAAGGAACTGATTGAGCAAGCTGCAAAAGATAATCTCTGCCGCCTGCCTCATCGTATTTTCCGTCCTTTGCAAGTGCGTCAGCAATAATAACAGGGTCTATAGCCTTTGAATTGCTGTACATCACCATCATACTGCTGAATATTGCATTATGCTGAGGAAGATAGAACGAATCGGCATTGACGTGTTCAATTACCTCTTCTATACATTCCGGCTTAATTAATATCGAGCCTAAAACAGATTGCTCTGCTTCAAGATTAAAAGGCATATTAACCGAGCCCGAAACATTTAACGATTCAGCCATAAATTAAGCCTCCGAAACCTGAACAAACACCTTTGCGCTGATGCCTTGATAAACCTTGATTTCAGCTTGAACAGTACCAAACGCCTTTACATCCGGCATAACGATTTTTCTCTTGTCAATATCAATTCCAAGTTCGTCTTTAATCTGCTTTGAAACATCCTTAGACGTAACAGAGCCGAAAAGTTTGCCGTTGGCACCTGCTTTTGCCGTAAGTTTAAAGGTTTTGCCGTCGAGCTTTGCAGCATCAGCCTGAGCCGCTTTAATTTCCTCAGCTTTATGAAATTTCTTAGAAGCTTCTTTATTATTAAAATCATTCATAGCGCTTGAATTTGCTTCAATTGCAAGTCCCTTTGGGAAAAGAAAATTTCTCGCATATCCGTCTGAAGCATTTACAAGGTCACCCTTTTTGCCAAGATTTTTAACATCCTGCTGTAAAATAACCTTCATTTTTATATCCTCCGTTATATTTCCATCAAAATAGGCAAAATCATAGGTCTGCGCTTTGTTCTCTCATACATCAATCGTGAAAGTTCATCACGAAGCCCTGATTTAACTGCATTCCAATCATGGAATTTAACATTATAGTTTTCATCAATAACTCTGCACGCAAGATCCCTTGCCGAGTTCATAAGAGCCTCGTTTTCACGAACATATACAAAGCCCCTTGAAACAATGTCCGGACCGCTTATAACCTGACCGGTTGAACTGTCAATAGTTGCTACAACTATAATAATACCGTCCATAGAAAGATGCTTTCTGTCATTAAGAACGATATTGCCGACGTCACCTACACCGATACCGTCAACATAAACTTCACCCGACGGAACGTTTTCAACAAGTTTAATTTTATCGTCGGCAAGTTCAATTTTTTCACCGATATTTGCAATATAAATATTTTTCTTGTCAATGCCCATTGCTTCGCCGAGTTTAGCATGCTTTTGAAGATGCTTTTGCTCGCCGTGAACAGGAATGAAATATTTAGGCTTAACAAGCCCTATCATAAGTTTAAGTTCTTCCTGACAGGCATGGCCGGAAACATGAACATCATACATTTTTTCATATATAACTTCAACGCCGTGACGCATAAGCTCATTAACTACATTGCCTACCATTTTTTCATTACCCGGAATAGGAGTAGCCGAAATAATGACGTAATCATTAGGTGATAATGTGACCTTTGTGTGAGCGCCGAAAGCAATCTTTGTAAGAGCAGACATAGGCTCGCCCTGAGAGCCGGTTGTAATAATTACAAGCTGGTCATCAGAATAATTTTTAATAGTATTAATATCAATCAAAATTCCCTGCGGAACATTAAGATATCCAAGTTCACTTCCGACTTTAACAAGATTTTCAAGGCTTCTTCCTACAACGGCAACCTTGCGGTGGCGTGCACACGCAACATCAATAATCTGCTGTACCCTGTGAATATTAGAAGCGAAAGTTGCAACAACGATTCTCTTTTTATTTGCTTTTCTAAAGAGGTTTTCAAAACTGTCGCCGACTGATTTTTCACTTGGTGTATATCCGGGGCGCTCGGCATTTGTAGAATCCGAAAGAAGAGCCAATACGCCTTTACGACCGTATTCTGCAAAACGGCTTAAATCAATCATATCGCCGTCAACAGGGGTAGTATCAATCTTAAAGTCGCCGGTTTGAATAATAACTCCGGCAGGACAACGAATCGCAAGACCTACAGCATCGGGAATAGAGTGATTAACATGAATCATCTCAATATTGAAAGCACCGAGTGTAATGTTATCTCTCGGCTTAATTTCAACAAGCTTTGCCGAGTTTAAAAGCCTATGCTCCTCAAGTTTACCCTTAATTAAGCCGATTGTTAATTTTGTTGCATAAATAGGAATGTTTACCTTTTTAAGAAGATATGCAAGTCCGCCTATATGGTCCTCATGACCGTGAGTAATGATTATGCCCCTGATTTTATCAGCATTACGTTCAACGTAGCTGAAATCAGGAATCACAAGGTCAACACCGGGCAAATCGGAATCGGGAAATGCAAGACCGCAATCGACAAGAAACATATCGTTGCCGTATTCGTAAAGAGTCATATTCTTTCCGATTTCGTTAATACCGCCTAAAAATGCTATACGGACAGACTCCTTCTCCTCAGGCGGAATTTGAGCCTTTTTCTTGTTTGTCTTACGATAAGTTACATATCGCTTCTTGGAATTCCGTTTTCCGTCAGCAATCTTACCGTAAGGACTTTTTTGATTTGTCATTAAAATATAAACCTCCGAATTAAAAATATTTTTTCCGTTCAACTGAAATTATAGTATATAATAAATGATAATAGATTGAATGTCAAGTGTTCAAAGCGCACAGCACCAATAATAGGACACTAAACTCTATATTGATTATTGCCAAAAAGAATGGTAAAATATATAAAAATTTACATTTTGGTGAAAAATATGAAAGAAGTAAAAATATATACAGACGGTGCCTGCTCAGGAAATCCGGGAAAAGGTGGCTGGGCGGCAATACTCGTCTATGGAAATAAAGAAAAAGAGCTTGTCGGCGGCTGTGAAGAAACAACAAATAACAGAATGGAATTATCTGCGGTTATAGAAGCATTAAAGGCTCTCAAAGAGCCTTGCGAGGTTTATCTTACCACCGACTCAAAATATGTTTGCGACTCAATCACAAAGGGTTGGGTATACAATTGGGAAAAAAACAATTGGAAAAAAGCAGACAAAAAGCCTGCTTTAAACGTCGATTTATGGAAAGCTCTTTTGCCCTTGCTCGAAAATCACAAAGTTACGTTTAATTGGGTAAAAGGTCATAACGGCCACCCATATAATGAACGCTGTGATGAATTAGCCGTAAATTATTATAAAAATCTTTAAATATCGTTTTTATTAAGTATTCCTATACCCACACCCAATTTACCGCCGTTTTGCATAAAACGCTTAGCGCTTCTTTGCAAAGCGGTATTTTCTTGATATTTTGACTTAATAAGCTGCCTTTTACCGAAAATTCTTTCAATAGCCTGCCTGTCATCATCGAAGGAATAAACCAAATCAAACAAAGTCGAAAACTGCAAAATATTTCTTGAGCTATTCATAAATTGCCAATTTTCACCGTATAAAAGCCAGCTTTCACAAAAGAAATAATCAAAATCATAATTCGGAAAATACTCGCCAAAAAAGCGTTTAGCATTTTTAAGTGAATTAACACACTCGGCATAAACAAGCTTTTCACCCTGCGGAATATGAACATATATAAGATTTTCACCGAAATTAAAAGGTAATAAATCATAATTCAAAGTGCGATTATCACACTTATAAATTTGAAATTGAAGCCTTCCCAATTTAAACAGTTCAAAATTAAGATGATTTTTTATCCAAGGAAGATTTTTCAGCCCTTTATTGTTATTGTTTTCGCACCAAAGAGCAATATCTTTCATTGTTTCAAAATATATTTCATCGCTTATAACTGTCTTTTGATATTTAGGATAAGTAAATTCAACACTGTAAAGCAGTGCTACGGCAAGCTTAATCATATCATTTTTAGTGAAAACAGATTTAAAATTATCGTTATCTGCTTTTTTACATAAAGAAATAAGCTTAGCCCTGTCCCTTTCGACAAGGCTAAGCACTTTATTTTTAAGTTCACTATTAAGATTTATTTTATTCGCTAATAATTCAATATCCATAAAATCATTGTTGCGGCGGTTGTGCATCTGACACCTGTGCATCACTTGACGGTGCGGTGTCGCTTACTGCTTGTGTAGTTGCCTCATATTTTGAAATAAGACCCGATGACTGTATATGAGTGACATTATATTTCATTTTATATTTGGTAAGAAGCGGCAAAACCTCTTTATTTAAAAAATTAGAATCGGCATGCTCATCCTGAACAGTAAATGTTGTGTCTGCATCCTGATACTTAATTTCCCTTTCAAGAGAGCCGATATCGTCAAGCTCCGCACCTTCATAGAAAATATATGTGCCTTTAATGGTGATTGTGTCTTTAAAAGGATTAACAACATCTGTTGTATACGACTTAGCGGAAGCTGACGTAGTTTCCTTTTTCGAAAGATTAATGGTACCGTTATTAACAAGCACGGCAATAACAACAACCGAAGCAACGACAATTACAGCAAGCACATACGGCCATTTTTTCTTTTTCTTTTCTTTTTTAAATCTATGCCTTTCAAGTGTAGGGGCATCAGAGTCCTCATCAACGTGAGTATTTTGCATACTTACCTCGTTGTTTTCTTCTTGGTAAGATGCATCCCCTTTTTTATGTACTACAAGAGGACTGTCAAGCTTTTCCTCTTTAATTTCATCAGCCATACCTATCTCCTTAAGATAAATTATTTATTTAATTATATCACAAATTTAACGTATTTTCAATAACTATTGAATTCAACAAAATAAATTGATATAATTATTAAAGAACAATACATATATGGAGTGATACTATGAGAATATTGGCATTCGATATCGGCGGAACAAATATCAAATATGCTCTTTGTGACGAAAAATTTAATCTTACCGACAGGCATACAGTCCCAACCGAAGCACAAAAAGGCGGTCAGGAGCTTGTTCAAAAAATTATATGCATAATCGAAAGCTATGAAAACATAGACCGCATTGCAATTTCTACAGCCGGTCAGGTTGACAGTGAAAACGGTATAGTAGTATATTCAACCGATAACATTCCCTATTACACCGGAATGATGGTAAAAAAGATTATTGAAAATAAGACAAATATTCCCACCTTTGTTGAAAACGATGTAAACGCATTTGCTCTCGGTGAAGCAAGATTCGGTGCCGGAAAGGGTCACAGCGACTTTTTATGCCTTACTTACGGAACGGGCATAGGCGGCGCAATGTTCCTTAACAACAAGCTTTATAAAGGCAATGCATCATCCGCAGGAGAATTCGGTCATATGATTACTCATGCAGGCGGTAAGCAATGCACCTGCGGCGGAGAGGGCTGCTATGAATGTTATGCTTCTGCAAAAGCACTTATTGAGGCTGTAAACAAGGCAAACTCTACTAATCTTAATGCATTTCAAATTTTTGAAAAAGAGAATTTCAGCAAACCGGAAATAAGGTCGGTTATCGACAAATGGATTGATGAAATGATTATAGGTCTTATTAACATTATCTATATTTTCAATCCGCCGTTGATAGTGCTTGGCGGCGGAATTATGAATGAAGATTACGTCATTGACCTTATTGACAGGAAAATATATAATCTTCTTATGGATAATTTTAAAAACGTTAATATAGTACGCTCAAAATTAAAAAGCGACTCGGCACTTTTAGGCGTTTCTTACGAAGCCTCGCAGTTATAAGATTAAAGACGTGATACAGTTTTGCATCACGTCTTTTTTATATTTATACTAAATTTATTACTCCGATTATTGCAAGATGAAGAGGATAATAGATATAGAAAAACCATTTCATAAATTTATTGACCTTTTCATTTTTTCCTCGCTGACCGTTATAAAGAAAAATAACAGGAATTGAAATAACAACCGCCATTTGAATAATACCGTAAAGCTTATCAATAGCAAAGAAATAAACTAATGAATAAAGGAACACATAAAAAATCATCCAAAGCATTTGATTTTTGAAATTTCCCCTATTTGTACCTATCGCCATAATGCAAAGTGCGGCAATACAACTCCAATCGCTTGGAAGAATTATTATACATATTAAAATAACGAATAAAACTTTTAAAACATTATTTAACTTGTTACTGTAAGCCACTCGAAGCATAACAAGTCCCCATGCAAGTGACCACATTACACTCGTTTGGTTAAGAAAATTACCGTAATAAAAAGGGATAAAGGATTTAACATCAACAAAATCGTTAGATGCAAAAATATATGCGAAATGAGATATAAATGCAAAAAGGAACAATCTAAAAGTATATTTCTTTATATTTTTAGTATAATGATATCCCTCTGCTATAAAATAGCACATAATCGGGCAAGTAAGCCTTCCGATAATATGCATAATAACAGGCAACGCTTCCCTCGGATATCCGGGAAAAAGCATCCACGCAATATGGTCAACCGTCATAGCGGCAATTGCAATTATTTTAAGCTGATTAGAATCAAGCAATTTGTTTTTCGTCATATATAACACCGAAATATTTTTATCATCGAGTCGCTGTCAAAACAGCATAATCAGCGCAATTAAAATCTTAATTTACACCTTGTTTCATTTCATTTTGATAAAAGGCAAGCGCTTTGTCTATTGCGTCCTTGCCGGCAGGTTCAAACGGTTGCAAAACGCTGAACACATGAGGCAAAGTTTCGCCATATTCCTTACCGTAATTTGCAAGTTCACACGAAACGCCGTTCTTTTTTAAAAGCTCATAAAGCTGAATGGTTTGTTTCTTTGCAAGAGTATCCCCGCTGCTTGTAATCAAATATGTAGGCGGCATTTCATTTGCAAAAGGCAAAATCTCATCAAAATCCATATAATTGTATGTTTTGCTGTTTTTATATTTTTTTCCCCAAAGCGGCTTTGTATAAACGCTGAACCAACCGCCGTCCTTCATATAGGAAACAGGAGAGGTCAAAACCAGAGCAGTCAGCTTAATATCAGCGCTTTCGGTATCAAATATATCTCTTAATTCTTCACTTTGAAGTAAAACACCTGCGTAAGATGCAAGCATACCGCCTGCCGAATCGCCCGTAAGCATAATATTTTCACGGTCGCAAGGATAGTTGTCAATATTTTCGCCTATCCATTTAAGCGCAGACATAACGTCCTTAATCTGCTCATTAACATTAACATCAGGCACAAGACGGTAGTTAATATCAAAAACAACATATCCCCTGTCGGCAAGCGCACGGCAATAATTTTCATTAAGCCCTTTATCACCATACATCCAACCGCCGCCGTGAATATCAATAATAACCGGAAGCTTATCATTTTCAGAAATATTGTTAGGATACATTACATCAAGCTTATGATAATAATTTCCGTCATCTATGTACGCAATATCGCTTATAAGTTCAATATTTTGAGGTGGATTTTGCTTTGCGTGCTTGCTTTTATCACCGCCGTCACAAAAGCGCCAAACCATTTGCATAATTTTAACAATAGGATTTTTAGTCAGCCCCTCGCCGCTTTTATCCTTATAATCTATTGTTTTTGACTTCACCATAGAACCAACATAAATAACATTTTTATCATCGTCATATTTCGGCAAAGTAGTTAAATTTATAAAAGCAACGGCTACGATAACTATTGCCGCAATAACAAGCAAAACAATTTTCAATTTTTTCCCTTTCTTACTTTCAACCTTTTCCTTAGTTTTCATAATTTTACTCCTAATTTTGATAGTTTTATATTACAGCATACAAGTAAAATTGTCAATTTATTACTTTTCATTGACTTTCATTTATACCAATGATATAATTTTAACGTTCGCTCAGGGAGCGATTGTTCAGTAAAAAGCAAAAGCCGAACAGGGTGCAGACTGAGATAGCTGCAGCTTGTTCGGCTTTTTGATAATATAATTGTTTTTTGATGTGATTTCTGTAAAACTTATACAGAAATAATTCAAGAAAAATTCAGGAGAATATAAAAATGACAAAGGACGAATATTTAATAACTGACCCACCCCTAAAAGCGTTGACTGTTTTTGCAATGCCTATGATTTTAGGCAGCTTTTTTCAACAAGTTTACAATATGGCTGATTCAATCATCGTCGGTCAATTTGTAGGCTCATCTGCGCTTGCGGCCGTCGGTGCCTGTGCCGCACTTACGAATGTTTTTATTTGCATAGCACTCGGTGCAGGTGTAGGCGCAGGTGTACTTGTAAGCCGTTATTTTGGTGCTCAAGATTACGGGAAGATGAAAACAATCGTTTCTACTTCTTTAATAAGTTTTTTGCTTTTGAGCGTATTTCTCGGTGTTTTTGGATTTTGCACTTCTCATTGGATGATGAGCATACTGCAAACGCCTGCGGATATAATGAAAGATGCGGTGCTGTACTTACGTATCTATTTTGTTGGCTTTCCGTTTTTATTTATGTATAATATTCTGTCAACCATGTTCACTTCAATCGGTGAATCAAAAATCCCGTTATGGCTTTTAATATTTTCGTCTGTTTTGAATATCATTATGGACCTTTGGATGGTTGGAGGTCTTAAACTCGGAGTATTCGGTGCAGCTCTTGCCACTCTTATTGCACAAGGTATTTCAGCCGTACTTTCACTTTTGATTTTTCTTTACCGTATGCGAAAATATGCAGGTTTGTTTCATTGGTTTGACAAAAAAGAACTGCGCACAATACTTAAAATTGCCGTTCCGTCAATCCTTCAACAATCAACAGTATCAATCGGTATGATGATTGTGCAAGCGGTTGTAAATCCTTTTGGCACGCAAGCACTCGCAGGCTATGCGGCAACAATGAGAGTAGAAAATGTTTTTTCTCTGATATTTGTATCCATCGGGAATGCAGTGTCACCCTTTGTTTCGCAAAATCTCGGCGCAGGAAAAATCGACCGTATTAAAAAAGGCTACCATGCCGCTTTACTGTTAGATGTATGCTTTGCCGTTCTTGCATTTGTAATTATTGAAACGATGCACACTCAAATTTCTTCGCTTTTCTTAGGCAAAGACGGAACTGAATTAGCGTATCAGGTGTCCGGTGATTATATGAAATGGCTCGGCTACTTTTTCATATTTATGGGCATCAAAATGGCAACAGACGGTGTTCTTCGTGGAATCGGAAATATGCGACCGTTTTTAATTGCAAATATGGTTAACCTTGCAATTCGTTTGTCCGTAGCATTGATTTTTGCGCCCCGTTTCGGTATCGCCTTTGTTTGGCTTGCCGTACCGGCAGGCTGGCTTGCAAACTTTGTCATTTCTTATTTAGCGTTAAAAAAATCTTGGCCCAAAGATATATTAAATTAGAAATATTCAACTTATCAAACAAAACGTGGCGTACGGAAAAGACCGTGCGCCTTAGTTTTATATATAGGAAAAGCAAATGAAATCGCCGTAATACAAAAGCAATGATTATCCCCACAAGATTACCTATGGTATACAAACGGACTTGAAGTTGCTTAGCAACCCCTCTTGCGGTTTTGGAGCGAAAAGCACGCTTTCAGTTAAGCCGCGTGTTAAAATACAGTCCCCCTAAAATTCCGCATAAAAACAGCACTTTCAGGATTTGAAAGTGCTGTTCATTTTTGTCTTTATAGTTTTTGTTGAAAATTGATGCTTTTTTGATGCTCTTGGAATTTGAGAAGTATCATAACTCAAATATAATGCACCCCACTGCAAGAAATAGTGACAAATAATAGTAAAACCCTTTTCGTTAATGAATTTCAATTATTCAATCCACTATTCATCAATTATTTTTGCATTTTTTAAATGACAATATAAAAACTTACCATCTGAATAAGTATCGAATGTACCGACAACCGTTATTTCCGTATTTTGTTCAAAGTTAGGATTGGTTTTATCCGGTAGTTCAAATTCCAATCCTTGTTGACAACAAGCAGTTGCATCGGGAATAATCACGGTATTATATATTTTGCCTGTTTCTTCATCCGTGTATTGATTAAATTGGCCTTTCATTTTTATGATTTTGCCTTTATAATCACCAGGCGTAATAAGCATATTATAAACTTCAGAGTAGACTACCGTGCTGCTTAGTTCCGTCAAATCCAAATCAACAGACTTCGCCTCGGTTGTTGTTTCAGTTGCTTTTGTTGTGGTCTTTGAATTAGAATTCTCATTTTTATCACTGTTTTTCGAACAAGCGACAAAGCTCAAAGCCAACAATAAAGCTAATATAATTGCAATTATTTTTTTCATACTCTTACACCTCTCTTAACGCTTGATAAGGCCAAGCAAATTATAAATCCGGCTATATCGCTTGCAACAATGGTTGAGCCTACCGGTGTTCCTGCAAGAATTGAGGCAAGAAGTCCCACAACCGTGCATACAACGGAAAAGGCTGCAGAAAAGATAATTACAGATTTAAAGCTTTTAAAAAGTCGCATTGCCGAAAGTGCAGGAAAAATAATCAATGCAGAAATAAGAAGTGAACCTACAAGGTTCATTGCAAGCACAATGATAACCGCAATGGTAACTGCTATCAAGAAGTTATATGCCCCCACTTTTATTCCCGTTGCTTTGGCAAAGCTTTCATCAAAAGTAACGGCAAAAATCTTGTTATAAAACACGCAGAAAATAATTATTACGGCTATCGACAGTGCAACACATAGGTAAACATCCTTTATTGTAAGGGTCAATATTGATGTTGAACCGAAAAGCGTTGAACAAACATCGCCCGAAACATTGCCAGAGGTTGAAAACAAATTCATAACCAAATAACCTATTGCAAGTGCTCCTACGGAAATAACAGCTATTGCAGCATCACCTTTAATCTTTTTCTTACCACCGATTAAAAGAATAATTGCCGCAATAATTGTAACCGGCATTATTAAAAGCATATTGTTTGTTAGCTTTAATACCGTTGCAACTGCCATTGCACCGAAAGCCACATGGGAAAGTCCGTCTCCGATAAATGAAAATCTTTTAAGCACAAGCGTAACACCTAAAAGAGATGAGCAAAGAGCAATAAGAACTGCGGCGATAAGTGCATATCTTACAAACGGATATTCAAAATAAACCATAAGTTTTTCAAGCATTTTGCTCACCTCCCTTGATAAATTCAAAATATTCTTTTTGACTGCCGAAAAAGCAAGGCGAGTTAAGACACAATATCTTTGTTGCATATTTCACAGCCTCATTAACATCGTGCGAAATCATAATTACGGTTGTGCCATTTGAATTTATTTGAGCAAGCAAATTATAAAAGTCCTCGCTTGCCTTTGGGTCAAGAGCCGCAACCGGTTCGTCAAGTAAAAGAATTTTATCTGTGGCACAGAGTGCTCGTGCAAGTAATACTTTTTGCTGTTGACCTCCCGAAAGCTCACGATAGCATCTTTTTTCAAGCTCTTGTATATTAAGATTTTTCATAACCTTCTTAAACTCGGCTTTTTGCTTTTTTGTGTAAAAAGGTCTCATTCCGTTTCTGTTGAGAAAGCCTGACATAACTACTTCACTTACAGACGCCGGAAAATCCCGTTGCAACTGTGTTTGTTGAGGCAGATATCCGATTTCGTTTTTCTTTACATCATCCGAAAAAACGATTTCTCCGTCAATTGTGTTTTTCAAGCCTAAAACCGTTTTCATAAGCGTACTTTTTCCGCAACCGTTTTCGCCGATTATGCAAAGGTAATCACCCTTTTCAACATTAAAATTTATATTGTTTTTTACAACTGTGTTGCCGTAGCCGACAGCTAAATTTTTGCATACAATCTGTGCCATAGTGTCCTCCTTAATTTAAAGCTTGTTTAAGCACATCAAGATTGCTTTGCATTACATTCAAATATGTTTCGCCATTCTTAACATCATCGCTTGTAACCGATTGCATAGAATTGAGTGCAAGGATTTTTTGATTTTTTTCTTTTGTATTTTCAACTACCGTTTGAGCAATTTTGTGTTTTGGATCTTCGATAGTAAGCACTGTTGTTACACCGAGTTCGTCAACCTTGTTTGCAAGAAATTTAATTGTTTCAAAACTTGCCTCTGTTTCGGCAGAACAACCTACAAATGCGGCATAATATTTCAAAAAATAATCATCAACCATATATCTAAACGGAAAACGATCACCGAAAACCAAGGTGTCATATTTTGCACCGTTTACTGCTTGCTGATACTCCTTATCCAGTGCGTCCAAATTTTTGGTGTATTCATTTAAATTCTTTTTATATACATTTGCATTTTTTGAGTCAATCTCGCAAAGTGCATCTGCAATGGAAGAACAAAGAGTTTTGGCGTTTTTGAGAGAGAGCCATACATGTTCATCATATTCAGGACCTTCCTCTTCGCCCTCTTCTTCCTCTTCTTCAGCTTGCATACCTTCAACCTGTTCTTCTTCCTTTACAGAATTTCCAAGAACATCAAGAAGATTGATAACCTTCATATTTTTGTTTCGAGCAGACTTCAATGCATCATTAACCCATGTGTCCGATTCACCGCCAACATAAATAAACAAGTCACATTTAGAAACCTTTACCATATCATCGGCACTCGGCTGATAGCTGTGCAAATCAACGCCCTTATCAAGAAGCATCGTCAAATCTACATTGGCTTGATTTTCACCAAGTATTTGCCTAACCCAATCGTATTCGGGGAAAATTGTTGTTACAATGCTGAGTTTTGTATTATTCTCATTATTTTTTGTTGTGTTTTCATTGTTGTTCCTTCCATTAGAGCAAGCAACAAAAATAATTGCAACACTTAAAACAGCAGCAATTACGCCTAAAAATTTTTTCATAAAAGTATCTCCAATCAAATATAATCTTAAAAATGGGCATAAAAATACAAGGAACTTTTGCATAGCAAAACAAAGCCTGCTAAACAGACCTATTTTTAACATATGCAAGTCCAAAAATGCAGACTTGTCCCTTGTCGATAATTATATTTAATTGGATAATTTAGTTTTTAAATCAATAAGCGTTTCCTTTGAGAATATATAAGTAACAAAAGGAATGATAAATAACGCAAAATAAAATAATACGGTTACACCAACAATATCATCCGATTTTGAACCTAAATCCGTTAAGTTTTTTATGCAAAGCTGCATTGTTTGGCAAATTTGACAATCAGTATGATTGCACTTGTGATTCGCCTCTTTGATAACAAAAGCAGCAGAAAATACAGCCGCTATCACAAACAAAAATGCTATAAGCATTGTAACTATTCTCTTTTTCTTGCTTATAGCTTCCTGCTTCATCAGTGATTTCCTTTCTTAATATTACTTTGCACAATTTTCGCATAAGCCGTAAAAAACGGTTTTTGCAGGGTCAACCTTAAAATTATGATGCGATGAAATATGATTTTCAAATTCTTCAATTTCATTGCAACTTAAATGAATGATTTTACCGCAATGCTCACATTTTAAGTGATATGTAGACTGCTTGGAGTGATTATCCTCTCCCACATATTCAAAGCATGCACTGCTGGTATTGTCGATTATATATTTTACAACACTGGAATTATTAACAAGTTTTTCCAGTTGCCTATAGACAGTAGCATATCCTATTGAAATACCCTTTGCAGTCAAATCATTATATATTTGCGACACTGTTAAATGCTCATTTTTGTGTTCTTCCAAATATTTCAATAATTCATTATTGTGTTTTGTGGAATAATTTTTTCTCTCGCTCATAATTTTAACTCTTTTTTATTTTCATTATAATCTAGATAATCTAGCAAAATCAAATTGTCAATATTAAATTGATAATCATTATCAGTTTTACTTTTGTAAAATTCTAACAATAGCAGTGCACATTTGATTATCAGTTCAATCGTAAAAAATAACGTTCATGTAGATTTATACCTACAGTCATACGGATTGCCATGGGCAAATTACTTCAAAGCTTTTATCAAAAGCACTTTAGAATAATAAATATAATTCTTGTGCTTACTCTTTTGAAGTGCATTTACAGTATGTTGAAATAATTAAAGTAGATAAATTTTTAGGCTCAAGGAAAATTTTCTTGAGCCTTTTGTTTTGTTATCACGCAGTAATTTTGATTATGTTATTTCTTTGTTCGGTTTCATTTTTCTTTATCAAATTACCCATGCTTCCATCACATTATCAGTCCAAAGTTCGCACTGGGTCATAACTGTCTGGACAGCATCTTCCATGCCTTCAGGCGGATATTTATGCTTCTTCAAAAGCTTTTTGATAAGCATACGCATTTTTGCTCTTGCCGACTCACGCTTTTGCCAGTCAATCGTCTTGTTTCTGCGGAGCGTATCGGCAAGCTCTTTTGTTATAGCGATGAGTTCGTCATTTTCGTAAAAATCTTTGATTGCCTGCGGCTTCGTTAGGGCGTCATAGAATGCAAGCTCATCGGCTGTAAGTCCGAGTTGGTCGCCTTCTTTTTGCGCCGCTGCAATCTGTTTTGCCAGTTTCAGCATTTCTTCAATGACTTCTTCATTGGTCAACATACCGTTCAAATACGCATTAAGTGAACGCTGCATAATCTCACTGAACTTTTCGGACTTAACCACATTCGTCCTGCGGTAAACAGAAACCTGCTCTGCAATCAACTTTTTCAAAAGCTCAACGGCAAGGTTTTTTTCTTTCATATTAGCAACTTCTTGCAGGAACTTCGGGTCAAAGAGTGAAAATTCTTCTTTTATATCCGAGAAAAGGTTGATAACACCTTCGCTTTTGATACTCTGCTTTAAGAGTTCGTTAATCCTTGCGTTCATTTCGGGCAGGGATATTTTTTTGCCGACACCTGTGTTTGCAAGTCTTAAAACGAGTACACGCACAGACTCAAAGAACGCTGCTTCGATACGGTCGTCCTCATCGACCATAGAGGAGCAGAGGGACAATGCCTGATGAAGCATAAGCGCTTCTTTTACAAACGAGTCCTTATCGTCGATTTTTTCTCTGCCCATAATGAAGTTGACAGCACCGCTAATAGTCTTAGACCTTTCAAGGTCTGTGCCGGTTTGGAACTTTGAATAGTCAAATCCGTGGAACTTATCACGGCATACGGACAGCTTTTCTTGGAATTTCGGGAATGCAACCTTTGCAACATCGGTATCGCCGTAATTCTTTTTATCACGGGCGGTGTAATCGTTCATAGCCTTTTTAAGTGCTGTTGCAATACCCACATAGTCAACAACAAGACCGCCCTCTTTGTCACGGAATACACGGTTTACACGGGCAATAGCCTGCATAAGATTGTGTCCCGACATTGGCTTGTAAACATACATAGTGGCAAGGGACGGCACATCAAAGCCTGTGAGCCACATATCTACAACGATTGCGATTTTAAGCGGACTGTTGTTGTCCTTGAATTTCTTTGCAAGTTCGTCCTTATGGTGCTTATTACCGATTATCTCACGCCATTCTTCCGGGTCGTTGTTACCGGAAGTCATTACAACCGCTACCTTTTCCGTCCAAGCTGGGCGCAGCTCTAAAATACGCTTGTAAATTTTCATGGCGATAGGGCGAGAGTAAGCAACAATCATTGCTTTACCTGTCAGCAGATTTTCTCTGTTGTTCTCGTAGTGGTCGAGTATATCGCTTACAAGCGAATTTATAGTATTGTCATTGCCGAGTACAGCTTCCATTTGACCGAGTTCTCGTTTGCTCTTTTCAACAACTTCTTCATCGGCATTTAAAGCCATAATATCATATTCTTTGTCAATCAACTTCAATGTTGCTTCATCGAGATTGAGCTTAATTACACGGCTTTCGTAATAAACCGGGCGGGTTGCTCCGTCCTCTACAGCCTGAGTCATATCGTAAATGTCGATATAGTCACCAAATACCTCACGAGTGCTACGGTCTTTTGAAGAAATAGGTGTGCCTGTAAAACCAATATATGTAGCGTTAGGTAAGGTGTTGCGGATAACACGAGCCGTACCGATTTTGACCTTACCGGTTTTAGCGTCCACGGTTTCAGTCAGTCCGTATTGTCCACGGTGTGCTTCGTCTGCCATAACCACAATGTTGTGGCGTTCGGATAACGCTTCGTGAGACTCCTCAAACTTTTGCATAGTGGTAAAAATAATACCGTTTGCCTGTCTGCCATCAAGCCAGTCTTTTAGTCCGACATCATTCTTACCGGAAGTTTCTGTCAGTTTTCTACAAGTAGCGTGTACCGGCTCTTGACGCAAGAAATCTTTACATTTAGCAAACTGACCGTAAAGTTGGTCGTCAAGGTCATTTCTGTCTGTGATAACAACAATCGTCGGGCTGTCTAACGCTTGTTGTAATAAGTGAGCATAAAATACCATAGAAAGCGATTTTCCGCTTCCTTGTGTGTGCCAAAATACGCCGCCTTTACCGTCGGTAACAGTAGCGTGTTTTGTTGATTCGATTGCTTTTTTCACTGCAAAATATTGGTGGTATCCTGCAAGAATTTTGAAGGAGTTTGTACCCTCATTAGAAAAGCAGATAAAATTCTTAATAATATCAAGTAATCTTTCCTTTTGGAACATACCCTCAAAGAAAGTGTCAAACTGTGCATATTGCGTATTTTCATAATTGCCGTCTTTAGTTTTCCACTCCATAAAACGGTCTTCACCGGAGGTGATCGTACCCGCTTTTGAGGTCAACTGGTCACTCATTACGCAAATTGCGTTGTAAATGAACATTGATGGAATCTCAATCATATAGTTACGGAGCTGCCTGTACGCTTCGGAAGCATCCGTTTCTTCACGGGATGGAGATTTAAGCTCAACCAAAACTACCGGCAAGCCATTTAGAAAGAGAATTACATCGGGGCGTTTATTGCTGTTTTCAATAAAAGTCCATTGGTTAGCAACGATAAAGGAGTTATTGTCGGGATTTTTGTAGTCAACAAGATAGACGATAGAGGAACGCTCCTCACCGTCAACAAAATATCTTACAGGGATACCGTTTTGCAAATAGTCCATAAACACGGCATTTTTCTGCACCAGTTCTCCGTTTTCAAAATTCTTTAGTTTGAATAATGCGTCCTGAATGGCATCATCAGGTAGCCCTCTGTTCAAGCGGTACAGAGAGTCAAGCAGAACTTCCTCATATAACGGACTATAAAAGTCTCTTTCTATATCGGGACCGTATGCATAATCGTACCCTAAATCATTTCTAAACAGCTCGATTACAGAGTTTTCATAATCGGCTTCGGTATATCCTAACATAATATGTACTCCTTATTTCATATTACCCTATTGCATTTTTTACAGCTTGATAATCCCAATATACTTCGCCGTATTTTTCATAACACATAGCTATATGTTTACCAATATATTTTACCGAATCTGGGCATTTTGATCTTGCTACATATGTATAATTATATAAAACAACAATGTCAATTCCCGCTTTAACTGCCATATCGCATTCATATTCGATAAAGCTTCTATAATCCACATTGTGACCTCGTGCACAATAATGTGAATAACTATTGAGACTATGACAATATTGGCAACTGCCCGCCCGAAGTACATTTGTGTTTTTGCCAACAATTAATACAAATTTTTTGGATGCATCCATTCTAGTTTTTAAAGATGATTTTATTGAACAATTAAGACTTGTGTCGTTAGCTTTTGTTATTTCATGTGCATCTATAAACGACAAACTCCAATAATTGCTTTCATTCCATTCGTATAATTTTTTTATTGCATCGTTGTCGCCGGTCCAATCACCCGCAATATAAGTTTTAGTTCTGTAAGTCATAATAAAAATCTCCTCATTTTAAATTAAATAATCTAATTTCATGCTTTAATGATTCTGGTAATATAATTGTTATTGTAGCATCGTGAGTAAAGACCAAATTACTATATTTTAAAGAATCAATTATAAGTGTTAATTGTTCCTGCTTTGTAATGTTACTATTACCAATTCTAGTTATTCCTGAGCCTAATAGCGGAACAACAATATTCTCTCCATTATATACTCTATTTAACTCAATCCAAAAATTTGTCAAACAAAACAGATAATCAGGCATGTCTAAATATGCCCTATATTGCTCATCAAATTTTGAAAATGCAACGAAAATGTAATCTTTATATTTAAAACATGTACCTAGTTTATATTTTGTGTTTTTACCAATATTTTTCTTGCAATTTTTTTGAATGATATTATTGTTGCAACCTAAATCACAAGAAATTTTATTATCAAAATCATCAATATCACTTATGTAGCGTTTAATAACCTTGCCATTTAAACTATTACTTGAAATCAATTTTTCATCAACAAGTGAATCAAAATATTCATTACATCCGATAACTTTTTTACCACTTTCATTGAATAAATCACCAAATTTAACAATAACATTTGTTCCATGTATATTAAGTTTGATTTTTGACATTTTTACTGAAACAAGTAACAAAATAATAAATATAATACTGAAAATAATTATATTTATTATTGCCGCAAGCTCTTTTTTATTATCGGGTATATCTTTGAAAATTAATATAAAAGTTTCTATTCCAACCAAGACTGAAATGACACTACCGTATGACTTCAGTAATTTCCTATATGATATTCTTGTTTTCATTTTTTCACATCCTATAAACAATAATTTACTTGAGCAAGTGCTTGCCATATATCGTCATTATTTCGTAGATACCACAAACGAATTGAGACAAACTTGTCGTGCTGACGAATATTTTGATATTTCCATTGGTAAAACTCCTCCGAGAAAAGAGCCACAATGGTTTAGCACTAATCCCAAAGATGTCACTTGGGTATCTATTTCCGATATGGGTACTTGCGGTTTATACATTAGCGAAAGCTCCGAACAACTTACAAAAGAAGCAGTTGACCGTCATAATGTCAAAATCGTACCTGACAATACCGTTTTGCTTAGTTTCAAATTGACGGTTGGCAGAATTGCAATAACTGACGGCGAAATGACTACCAACGAAGCCATTGCGCATTTCAAAACCAACAAAAAGGAAATTATCGAATATTTGTATTGCTATCTGAAATGCTTTAATTATCAAACGATGGGAAGCACATCATCAATTGCAACTGCTGTGAACTCAAAAATCATTAAAGGTATGCCTTTCGTAGTACCTACCGATGAAGAAATAACTGAATTTCACAGTTTAGCAGCTCCTATGTTTGCAAAAATCAAGGCAAATCAAGCTGAAATACGCAATTTGACATCACTTCGTGATACTCTTTTGCCCAAGCTGATGTCAGGTGAACTTGATGTCTCCGACATCGACCTTTAAGCCGCTAAATTATTGTTTATTCTCTCATTTGTCTTGACTTTTTCATCTAACCCTGATAGTAAAAATGCTATTTTTTGCTGTTCCTCTATTGTCGGAATAGGCAACTCGAAAGCACTCAATATTTTTGCTGTAAGGAATTTAGTTGCAGTCCCTTGGGATATTAGCTTAAAATGTTGCAAGCACATTTTTAAGGCATAGTAAAGATAGCGAATATCTACAATCGAATTATCAATGGTTTCGATAATATAAGTTCTCTGATATGCATTGAATTTTCCCTCAAAATACTGTATATGAAAATTACCTTCTGCATTATTTCCAGCAAGAATAATGGCTTTAGTATCAAAAGCATATGTATCAATTTTCAAAGGTTCTGGCGCACAGGTAAAAAACGGATACCTACCGTTCATTTCCGCTGCATTTGAATTAAGTTTTCCCGTTTTGAATTTTGCTATTTCACTCAGTTTGCAAATCTTCATTTGCTTTCTCCTTATCCGATATATTTTCGATGAGCAATTTTAACATTGCTTTGTTTTACCATTGCGTACTGCAAGGTCGTATCAATCTTTCTATGCCCCAAGAGCTGTTGAAGCTGCTCAATGGGCATTCCCTTATCTATTGCTACGGTTGCAAGTGTACGCCTGAACTTGTGCGGGTGTACCTTGTTAATTCCTAATTGCTTTCCAAATTCTCTCAGACGAACTTCAACGCCGCCGATTTTCAGCCTTTCGTGTGGTGCTTTCAGCGATACAAAAAGTGCCGGGTTATTGTCCGTCCTGCTCTCCAAATAGTTCTGCAAATGTATCTTTGTGCGAGCGTCAAAATAGACTACTCGCTCCTTACTGCCTTTACCAAACACGATACATTCTCTCTCGTTGAAATCAATATCATTTCGATTAAGTAGTACCATTTCGCCAACACGCATACCCGTTGAAGCAAGCATATCAATAATCGCTAAGTCTCGAAGTTCTGTACAGTTATCCCTCATAAGCTCTAACGCTTCATCGGAGTATGTCTCCTTGATATTCGTGCCGGTTTTTACTCTGTGTATGCGTCTTACCGGGCTTTTCAGTATGTAATCCTCGTCCTCTAACCAAGAGAAGAAGCTGGATAGAATACGGCGGATATTGTCTATCGTTACCTTGCTTGATTTCTTCTTTTCCTGATATTCCGTCAGGTATCCTCTGATGTCGTCGGTTTCAATGTGCTTAACGCTTTTGCCAACGGTCGCAATCATCATTTCGATAGTCGCTTTGTAGTATTTAAGAGATTTCTCGGAGCAGCCTTCAATTCGCTTTGCCGAAAGAAACAGCTCTACGAAGTTTAGCTCCGAGTATTTCTCTTTGCTTTGATTTTCCGTTACCTCATACTTTGCAAGGGTGTATTTCAACACCTCTTGCAATTTTTCATTTTGTGCGTTGTTCAGGTAAGGCAACATTCCTAGAACAACATCTTTGATAAAATCTTGTTTCACAGTCAATTCTCCTTTTTATTCTTAGAGAACGACAAGCAACGGTGTTCTTTATAGAAATCTGCCGTTGTCAGATTTTATTCTATTATTTTAAACATTTTCTGATGTGTTTTAAAAAACGAGTTTTATATTCATCAATAACTCCATCAGCAAAGCTGTTTTTAATATATAAATCCAAATCACGCCAGTTTTCACTGGGCTTTTCATCACACACTTGTTTTTGAATATTTAGAAAAACTTGTTCAATTTTATTATCGCTTTTTTCTAATTTCATTGCAAAATAAATAGTGTTATAGTAATGCGGCAACCACCCTGATTCATTTGCCAATTTTATAAATCGTTTCAAATTTTTTTCATCTAACAAAAAATCTAATGTTATGTATCTAAAAACATAATGAATATTATTATCTATTTTTTCTTCAATAGTATTAATAGAATGATTATAATTTCTTAAATCTTCATATACTTGTTGGGATAAATTAATGCCTATTGTTTTTATTGAACTTTCAAGTAAATATGCATCCACATAAGCTTCACCAACAATTAATTGTTTTTGTAAATTATTTAATTCCATTGCTGGTACATTATCAAATTCACCTTTTGATATTGCACCCCTAATAATTATTCCATTTGAAGAAAATTCCGTTTTACATATTTCCTCTACCACTTTCATTAGTTCAATCAAGGAAACACCTTCTGTATTATCTGTGTACAGAATGACAGAGTCGCTAACTATATATCCGTTAATATTATTAACGCCTTGAAAAACTTTATATATTACCGACGAAAACTGCATAATATATTGTTTTGCTTCATCCTGAGTGATATTACCTAATTTATTTTTGAATCCTAAAATATCTAAAAAAGCAACATATTTATTCATAATTGCCTCCCTGTTCATAATATAAACAATAATTTAGCGGCTTAGAGGTCAATGCCCGAAACATCAAGCTCTCCGGACATAAGTTGCGGCAATAACGAATCACGAAGTTGCTCTAAACGACAGATTTCATCGTAATTGTTGCGAATAGCGGCATCCATTGGAGCGACTAATGCCTCAAATTCATCAAGCTTTTCACTTGACGGTATAAGGATAGGCATTTCGTTCAGCGAATTTCTGTTAATTGAGCCAAACACAGTACCCTCTCCATTAAAAACATCTAACTGCTTTTTAAGAGAAAACATTGTGTATAACACAAATGATTGATGATTATTCTTGGAATGAATAGCTGCAAGTCCTCGACCGATACAACAATCGGTATGAGCCACATTGAGGTCGCCGACAGGTGCTCGAACACTCATTAAAGTGTCATTAGCACAAGCCATTCGCTTCGGTTCAGTTGTATAAAGGCGAACGGTTGGAAATCTAAAACCAAATTCAGCTCGACCTTGGAAGAAAACTGTGCCATTACCATCTTCGTTGTAGCTACTTCCACTTGGGGACTGTCCCATTGTAATATCGGCTATATTGCTTAATGTGCCTTCTGCCCAATCTGAGCTTGCATTATCAATGAACATCTGCTGATATATTGCCTGAGCTTGCTGCTCTAAATTATTGTTTATTCTCTCATTTGTCTTGACTTTTTCATCTAACCCTGATAG
>ERZ773183.407-NODE-407-length-52010-cov-10.407834_pt1 | contig 52010 bp, 43 predicted proteins | sample MGYA00580532_ERZ773183 | MGnify/ENA primary metagenome ERZ773183 (study PRJEB29015, sample SAMEA2737791) | human gut metagenome | biome: human gut; feature: human-associated habitat; material: faeces | place: China | collected 2012 ...
ACACCGGAGTATTATGCTGTAAGACATTATAGCCAGTTCGTAACACCCGGTTCACACGTTATAGCTTACAAGCCTTCAACAGAAGGAAGAACACCGATTTTGGTAGTGGAAACTCCGGAAAAGAAAAAGGTAGTGATAGCCGGCAACTTCAACAACGAAGCCAAGAAAATAACCCTGAAATTAGGCAACCGATATCTGAATGTAGAGCTCCAGCCACATTCGTTCAATACGTTCGAAGAGAAATAAATTGATAAAAGTAATCATTATCCGAGTAATCGTATCCGAATAATGATTACTTTTGCCATGAAATTCAATCGTAGTCATCACAAAAGAAACACTGAACTTCTATTTTGAATAAAGATAACTGCCTTGGAAACAACAAAACAACCATGGAAGAAGAACATCATTTTACGAACGTACCCTACAATTACCCCTTATGCCTCAACCGTCAGTGTCCCAAAGCATCTACCTGCCTGCGACAACTGGTAGAGCAAGAAGTACCGGACAGCGCGGAGTACTGGGTAGTCATCAGCCCCAAATACCAGGCTAAACTGAAGGGTGCATGTCCCCATTATCGCTCCAGTCAAAAAGTGCAATATGCCAAAGGCTGCATGAATATCCTTGATAACCTGCCCCACAAGCAAAGACAACTCGCCATAATCCATCTGATGGAATACTTCAGCCGAAGAACCTATTACCGCATTCGCAAAGGCGAACGCCTCCTCAGCCCGGCCGAACAAAGGGACGTACAGAAAATCTTAAAACAGTGCGGTGCAACCGGAAAACAAGAGTTTGATGCTTACGTAGAAGACTACGAATGGTAGCAATCTCCCCTATCTACAGGTTAGTGATCTCCCATCTATAGATCCATGTTTTTGCCATGCCTGTGGCACTACTTTGCCATCGCAGTGGCACAACACTGCCACGCCTATGGCACGACTGTGCCAATGCGGTGGCAAGAAGTTGGCAAAGCTTTACGGTTTCGGCAATACGGCATCCCGGCAGATTAAAGCTGCAAGGCAGCAAAATGATCAGGCAGAAGGAATACACACTCTCTTCTTAAACCAAACCCCAAACACAGGATCAGAAAGTGTGACTCTTGGTTCGTCTGTCTCTATCAGCTCTTTCTGCAACAAGGCGTTTTTCAGACGGATAATATTGGCCGAAGTACCTAAATTATACTTTTGCAGCACCTCTTTACAGCTGAATCCTGAATCGACTCCATCAATAATAGCCCGCATGAAGTCTCATCATACCGATAGAATGTAAATGTATCGTTCATATAGTCATAAGCATTCAATCCTGATCGTTATGTTCCGATCCAAAGGATAGAATCTACTATCAGCTTTCTATTGCAAGCCAAAAAAAGAAATAAAATCTCTATTCCGAATGTACAAATCCAGGTATTGAATGATTTATACCTCTAAGCTGAATGATTTATGCCAGACATAAAAGATCTATATCGCTTATATTTGCAACAATAACTCTAAATAATCATAACCCCATGAAAAATGCTCTTACACTGGCTGTTCTCGTGGCAGCTTTTCTGGTAGCCTGCCCGGCTCGGGCGCAAGTCTCATTCGGTGACGCCTCTAAATTCAACGACGGATGGCTCTTCCGGCTGACTGACGACTCAACCATCGTAAACCCTACCTTCGACGATACTCAATGGCGTAAACTCAGGCTACCGCACGACTGGTCCATTGAAGGACAATTGTCACCCTCACTGGCCAGCTGTACAGGCTACCTACCGGGTGGAATAGGCTGGTATCGCAAGCATTTCAACATCACCGACAATGCCGCACGCCATTACATCTACTTCGAAGGAGTATACAACCGTAGTGAAGTTTATCTGAACGGTCACCTGCTTGGTAAACGCCCCAATGGTTACATCTCGTTCCTTTACGATATGACCCCATATTTGAAAGAAGGTGACAATGTATTGAGCGTACGTGTAGACCATAGTCGTTATGCTGATTCCCGTTGGTATACAGGATCGGGTATATATCGTGACGTATGGCTTATTGCTGCCCCCCAAATACATCTTGCACAATGGGGCACAGGCTGGTATGCTACTTCTCTGACTGACCGACAGGCCATCATAGCCGTTGATATGGAAGTACAAAAACATATAGCTACCCATGAGAAACTTGAGTTCTCTGCTACACTATACGATGCTGCGGGCAAGCAAGTAGCACAATGCCGTACTCGCATTTCCGACGGGAAAGAAGGTGTCACCAAAGAAACCCTCACACTGAAAGTAACTAAACCTCACCGCTGGAACCTGAATGATCCCTACCTCTATACACTGAAAGCTGAATTGCTCAGTAATGGAAAGCGCATTGACGGTTGTGAAACCAATGTAGGACTCCGCACACTGGACTTTGACCCTAATGAAGGATTCGCACTTAACGGCAATTGGATGAAAGTCAAAGGTGTATGTCTGCACCACGATGCCGGTGTACTTGGCGCCGTAGTGCCGTCTGAGGTATGGGAACGCCGCCTAAATAATCTCAAAGAAATAGGTGTGAATGCCATCCGTATGAGCCATAATCCGCAAGCTCCCGTCGTATACGACCTATGCGACCAATTAGGTCTGCTTGTCATGGATGAAGCTTCTGATGAATGGGAATTCCCCAAACGTAAATGGATCAAAGGATGGAATAAAGGTGAACCGGGCTTTGATGGCTCTTTTGACTTCTTTGAAGAATGGATAGAGCAGGATGTAACCGATATGGTACGTCGTGACCGTAACCATCCGTCCATCTTCCTGTGGAGTATCGGCAATGAAGTAGATTATCCGAATGATCCCTATTCCCATCCTATTCTTGATGGAGCACAAATCAACCAACCTATGTTTGGTGGCTATAAGCCCGATGCACCCGACGCCATGCGTATCGGAGTGATAGCCAAACGCCTGGCAGCCCGCGTACGTGCTGTCGACACTTCTCGTCCTGTAACAGGAGCTCTGGCAGGTGTCGTGATGTCCAATGAAACAGAATATCCTGATGCTGTTGATGTAGTGGGATATAACTATACAGAAAACCGTTATGATGAAGACCATGCCACTTATCCTAAACGCATCATTTACGGTAGTGAAAATGGCTCAGGACTTGACGCCTGGTATGCGGTTAAGAATAAAGAGTTCATCTTCGGACAGTTTATTTGGACAGGTACAGACTATCTTGGCGAATCGGGAACATGGCCTTCCCGAGGGCTCTACACCGGATTGCTCGATTTTGGTAGCTTCCCCAAGCCTCGCGGACATTTCCGTGCTTCACTGTGGAGTGAGAAGCCGGTTACTTATATCGGCACTTATCCCATACAAGCCAGATTCAAGAACTCCAAACGCACTTTCCTATCACCCGATGCATGGGACATCTGGAACTATGATTCCGGTCAGGAGATACGCGTAGTTTGCTATACCAATGCACCGCAAGCGCGTCTGTTGCTCAACGGGAAAGTAATAGGCAATATGAAGCCCTATGACGAAAAGAGTGGTATCATCTACTGGGATATTCCCTATCAGGCAGGCGAACTGAAAGCTGAAGGTTGCGATACCAACGGAAATATTGCTTCAAGCTATTCAATTCAATCTTCCGGTCGTCCTTATACCCTTCGGGTCAGTGCAGACCGCACTACTCTTTCCTGCGATCGTGCCACAGCACATCTCATTGTAGAAATCGTTGACGAAAATGGCACAATCGTGAAACTTGGAGACAATGATATCACTTGCACTATCGAAGGTCCGGCACGCTTGTTAGGGCTCGAAGGTTCCAATAACAGCGATATGAGCGACTATACAGATAATCATCATCGTGCTTTTCACGGTCGTTTGCTGACTTACATACAAAGTACCGGAGAGAAAGGTCAGGTCCGTGTAAAATTCACTTCACCACTCTTGCAAGGGACAGAAGTCTTGCTGAATGTCGGAGAATAAGCAGATGCAAAGATAGTTCCCGCTCTCCCATCCCTTCAAAAGAAAAAGGCAGAAAACCTTTCTACAAGATTTTCTGCCTCAGCTAAAACAATCTTTCGTCTACTCCCTACTAAAAACTAACTTTCTGTACTTGAGTGTAGAAGTATTCATTCGACTTATTGGACTGCACGCCTATACGGGCAAATGCATATCCATTCTTCAGCATCTTTTCAGGTATAGTGGCAGTCATTGTCGTTTCCTGTCCCAAGACTAACCCCGACAAATCCAGTTCACCCTTATACTCGTTCTTGTTATGGTCTGTCAGGATACCCTCTCCCAAATAGAAATTAACAGACTTCACTTCGGCAGATTCCACCACCTTCTCAATGGTAAACTTTACGGTAATGGCATTGCCCGTTCCTTTCTGATAACTCTCATTCTTAATGATGAAATAAGGCTTCACAGGCACATCAACCACCGTATTGCCCTTTACCTCAATCCTTATCGTATCCATAGGCTGGTCTTCCCACGGTGCACCCGACAGACGAACCAGTTTATATTGGCCGTTGAACAAGGACGCAGAGAACGTACCGTCCTGGGCAATGTACACCGGAATCTTTGTGTACAATTCATACCCATCCTGCCACAGCTCCAACTGAGTCCCATTGGTACGAACCCCCACAGGAGCATCATTATAGAGTACTCTACCAAATAGCTTTGCACTGGGAGCATCGTAATTGTCATACTCGCAACTTGCAAGCAAGAAGCATACACATGCTACTATAAATAAAATTTTTGTCTTCATCTTTATACTTACTTTTTAATGGAACGGATTCTTTACTATCTTAGGATTATTGTTTATGACAGCCTGGTCTATTGAAGAATAGTAATTAGCCATCCTAAAGAAACGGGCTTTCTTGAAACGCGTCGGACGTACTCGCTCGTAGATGAACTTGCCGTTGTCAGGATGTCCCGGACGGGAAATACGATACGGATACAGACCGTGAACAACCGCTACCGGATTAGAGTCCAAACCATCCCATACCTTATCGGCTATTCTCCAACGTTTCAAGTCGAAGTAACGATGGTCTTCAAAGGCCAGTTCCACACGACGCTCATTACGGATAATATCGTTGGTAAGCGTCTGAATACTGTTGGCAGGGAAACCGCCGTGCACTTCTCTCACTTTATTGATATAGTCCTTTGCTTCCGGCTTTTCCAATTCGAAGGCTGCTTCGGCAGCATTCAGATAGATTTCGCCCAGACGGAACCAAGGATACCAGTTGGATGCCAACGACGGACGTACACCATCCTGCGGATTCTCGCTGACATACTTGCGGATATAGAATCCGGTGTTGCTTACATACTGGTCGTTGTCTCTCGGACCATCAGCACCAGTCAGCGTCTCACCGTCAGAATAAACCGAAGCCAAGTCACCGACCTTCAATTTGTACCCGCCATCTTCCCAAGTGGCCACACCTGCCTGAATTTGTACCGGTGACGAACGGAAAGCACTTCCCGGATAAACCACCGTACCGTACAAACGGGCGTCCTTGTTGGCAAAAATACCGTCAATCTTATCATAAGCAATATAATTGCCCTCGGCATCCTTGTCGTGCAACGTACCTTTGGAACCGTCCAGATAGTCGTAACTCTCTACCAGGCTCAGCGAAGGAGACAGTATGGACGAACCTTCAATATCGACTCTGAAACTTCGAACCACATTATCATAAGTGAATCCATGTACTTTGCCTGTCATGAAATCCTTGGCAAAGATAACCTCTTTACAACTCTTATCCATGAACAGCTTATAGAAGTTTTCTCCCTTCGGAGAGCCGGCTATGTCATAAAGCTCGTAATTCTCATTAGCAATGATAGCCTTGGATGCTTCCAGCGATTTTTCATAGTAACCCACAGCCATAGATGCTGGGATTCCCACTTCACCGCCCGCCGTGCTGATGGGAGCGCTCATCTGACTGTTGTACTTGGCAATGGAACCTGCATACAGCATGGCACGACTTTGGAGAGCCAATGCCGTAATCTTGTTGGCACGAGTCCGGCTGCCTTCAGTCTGGGTGAAATTATCCTTTATATCCTGAATCTCATTATAAATGAAATCATAGACTTCCGATTCTTTCGCTCTGGGGTTCTGCAAAGACGACGGGTCGCCGCTGCCATTATAAATCAACTGCGTAGTGATGAGGGGCACACCACCCATTCTCTTCACCAGCTCAAAGTACACATAAGCCCGGATGAAACGGAACTCCGCATTGAATTGCTTCTTCTGCGTCTCATTCAGCTTCACACTGAATTTCTCCATATTCTCCAATGACAGGTTGATGTCTCTGATATAGCCATAGTCCCAGTATCTTCCGTAATCATCGGCATAATTGATGTCATTGTGCCAGTTCTGGTCAACGTGTCCCGACCACATGGCATCATCGAACTCCGTGTTGGTTCCGGTATTGAATACACCCGCAAGCTGCGGCATTCTGTCGTAATAGTTTGCCAACAGTCCCAGTATCATATTGGGGTCATTCCAGAGTTGTTCATCGGTAATCCTGTCCTTAGGATCTCTCTGCAGCCAGCCATCTTCGTCACAACTAACGAAAGAAGTAGCAACGGCCAATAATAATGCGAATATTATATATTTACTTTTCATAATGACAATAGTTAAAAGGTTACGTTAAATCCTACCATAATAGTCCTTTGTTGCGGATATACCACAGCAGCTCTTGCCTCGATTTCGGGGTCAATCTCGTACTCTCCCACGTTATCGATGGAGAACAAGTTGGAAGCACTTACATACAGACGCAGTCTCTGCACATTGATTTTGCTGATAAGCTCCTTAGGCAAGCTATATCCCAATTCCACGTTCTTGAGACGGAGGAAGCGTACATCGTGCAACCAGAAGTCACTGTTTTTACCGTTGTTTACGCTGGTACCTTTTCTGATAGCCGGGTATTTGCCCGAAATCCATTCGCTGTCCGGATTGTATGGGTCGGCACGGTGCCATCTGTCTTCCAAGATAAATGCCGGAGAGTTTCCGCCTGCATGGAAGGGGTTTCTCAACTCATAGTCCTGACACCATGACTGCATGCCGCCACCGGCAAAGTCCATATTCAGGTCGATGCCTTTCCAGCGCAAGCCTATGTTTCCACCAAAGCTCAGCATAGGCGACCATCCTGTAGGGTATCCAATAGGTCTTTCGTCCATCGAGTTGATGATACCGTCACCATTCACATCCTTATAAATCAAGTCACCCGGAAGTTGCGTTCTGTTGTTCTCTCCATCGTTATTGATAGGATAGTTTCTGATTTCTTCTTCCGACTGAAACTGGCCGATTACCTGGTATCCCCACCATACGCCGCCCCAGCGGTCTTCAATAGAATTACGGTATTCATTCCATGAGTTACCGAAACGGGGTTTATAGGTTTCCACGTTTCTGAAACGTGAGTAGGTAAAGTTGGCACTTACATTATATTCCAGCTCGCCCACGTTGTCAGCATAGCTAATCATACCTTCCATACCTCTGTATTCGTCCTTGTTAAGGTTCTCATTGGGAAGAGAATACCCTACTTCGCTCGGCAGAAGAATATCGTAACGGGCGGCAGGTCTTCCGGAGATAACCTTTTTAAATATGTCGAAAGAAAAAGAAAGTCTGTTATCTAGAAATTTCATGTCCACACCGGCATCATAAGTGGTGTTCTTTTCCCATGACAAGTCGGTCACAGGCATACCACCCGGCTGTACGCCAATCACATATTTACCGTCCAGCACAGCACCGCCCTTGTTAAAGTTGTATCCGCTCAGATAACCGAACATACCTACACCTGCTTCGCTACCTGTCTGTCCCACAGAAACTCTCAATTTCAAGTCGTTAACCGCATCTTTCAGAGGAGCAAAGAATGCCTCATCCGAAATACGCCATCCGGCAGATACTCCGGGGAAGAAACCCCAACGCTTGCCGGGAGCATAGAGATAGGAAGCATCGTAGCGGGCAAGCAGCTCAAGCATGTATTTGTCCTTATAGCTATAATTCAAACGACCGATATATCCCGACCTTGCCTGGTAAGTCCAGCCATCACCATAATCGGTAAGTTCCGACAAAGTCTTCAAGGGGATGTAGTTATTGGTAGGTGCCGTATTCGACCATCTATTGGCACGATCATAGTCCGACCTCTCGTAAGCAAAAACAGCCGTCAGATTGTGGTCGCCGAAGCTCTTTGTATAGTTCAGCATAAATTGACCATAGCGTGCCACGGCATCGGTCTGCTCTTCCAGTCTCCATCTGGCGCTTTGTCCTCCTTGTGCTATATACACATCATTCACTCGGTCATAGTTGTACAGGTCGTACGAGTATTGGAATCCGTCAAAGTCAAGATGCGTATAGTTGTACGAGTACGTAAACTTGGCCGACAAACCGAAATCGAATTTATATTCTGCATAAAGGTTGCCGTTGAAGTTCTTGGTCATATTATCCTTATATCCTGCAATGTCTCTGCGGAACAAAGCCGGGTTCAAGTCTGGACGGTTGGGGATATTATTCATATACTCCGGATTATCGTTGGCATACGGCCCATGAGTAGGAAGACTACTGAACATGGAAAGGATGGATGAGAAATATCCATCACCGCCGGGAAGTCCCACATCTCTTGTTTTCTCAAAACGGCCGCTGGCCTGTACACCTACGGTAAGTCTTTTTGTCACCTTCGTTTCCAGGTTTACCTGAAGATTCGTTCTGGAATAGTCGAAGTCCTTCATCATGGCTTCCTGCTTGGTGTTAGTCAGGGAAATATAGTAATTGGATCGTGCAGAACCACCGGTAATGTTGGCATTGATATTGGATTGCGGCACATTCTTACGCATGATGATGTCGTAATAGTCATAGCTCTTGTATCCGGGTTCCGTACCAGCCTGCCACTTCGCATATTCCTCTTTAGAGTAAAGGCTGCTGGGGTCCTTGCCTGCATTCTGTTCCGATTCCAACAGACCTCTTACATACTGAGGCGCACTTGCAAGTTCGGGGAAGCGGGTCAGGTTCTGCCAGCCGTAATAGCCATTCAGGTTCACCTTTACCTTATCGTCTTTGGTACCCTTTTTAGTAGTCACCAACACAACGCCGTTTGCCGCCCGCAATCCATAGATGGAAGCTGAGGCATCTTTCAACACAGATATACTTTCAATATCCTCCAAACTCAAGGCATTGAAAGCATCTTCACCGGATACATGTGAAGTACCCACCCAACTTCTGCTGGCATCGCCACCATAAGGAATACCGTCGATTACGTACAAGGGTTTTCCCATATTACGTATCTCGACGTTGATACCTCTACCCGGACGTGCATCCAGTGCACGGGTTGACACACCCGCCATCTTACCGCTCAATGCACCGGCAGTAGTGGTGGAAGAGGAGCGTAGAAGGTCTTCCGAAGTCACATTACTAATAGCCGTAGTCACTTTCCGCTTGGACTGTGAGCCGTATCCCACTACGACTACTTCATCCAGTACTTTGGAGTCTTCACTCAGCAGCACTTCGATATTCGTCTTGCCATTTACAGGTATTTCCTGCGTTACATAACCAATATAAGATATAACTAAAACAGCATCGGGTTTCACGGATATTGAAAAGTCACCGTCGAGGGCAGTGATTGTACCGTTGCTGGTACCGGCACCTTTTTCCAACACGGTTACTCCGATAAGGGGTTCCCGGGTGTTCTTGTCAAACACCTTACCTTTAACATTCAAATTCTGCGCATTCACCGAGAATACTCCCAGAAATGCAACGACAGAAATCAACAAAAATCGGCTGTAGAGCTGTTTCAGAACGTCAGCCCTAACTTTTGAATAAAGTTTGTTCTTCATAATACAATTACTAAATAGGTTTTCAAAATAAAAATAATCGACTGTTAAGTTCAATAGTAAAAAGAATAGAGTCATGTTTCCATAGGCATTTTTATATTTATTTAGTTAGTTAACGGTTACAAAGCTAAAGATTATTATAATATAATTGCGTATATAAAACATGCAACAAAGGAGCACATATCATTCACAGGCAAAATAAGTGTACTTTTTACCCTTTACTGAATAATCTGTATACGTTCATTGAATAATTTATATCGCAGGCAAGTTCTAAAGCTGCTTAAGGTATTCAGAAGGAAGCACTCCGAACTCCTCTTTAAAACATTGGCGGAAGTACATCATACTGTTTATTCCTACCTTGAAAGCAGCTTCGGATATGCTATATCTGCCTTCCAGCAACAGGTGCTCGGCATAGTGCATTTTTATCTTGCGGACATATTCATTGGTAGAAAGCCCAGTCAAAGCCTTCACCTTGCGGTAAAGCGTAGATTTACTCATGCACATATTGTCGGCCAAATAGCCAATGTCCACTTTCTCGGATGACAAACGCGCTTCTATCAACTGATTAATCTTCTCCAGGAACTCATTATCCAGTTTGTTCATGGATTCTGCTAGGCGAGCACGTTTTTCATCCAAGTCCTGGCGAAGTGCCGAAGTATTAATACGCTCTGCGAGCCGTTTACGGGATTCCAATATATTATTTATGCGGCTATGCAACAAAGTGGCACTGAAAGGCTTCGTCAGATAAGAATCTGCCCCTGCCTGATATCCTTCTTCCTTATCCTGCAAAGAGTCTTTGGCTGTCAACAAAATAATAGGAATATGACTAGTGCATACATCTTCTTTCAACTTCTGACACATGGCTATCCCGTTCATGACAGGCATCATAATATCACTCACAATGATGTCAGGAATACAATGCAAAGCTTGCTCCATACCCTGCTTACCGTTTACCGCTGTCTTCACATCAAAATCATCCGAAAAAGATTCAACAATATAATTGAGGATATCCTGATTGTCTTCTACTACCAATAAGATACGTTTTTCTCCGGATTCCGTATCAAGGATTTCTTCTATCTCTTCTTTCTTGTTTTCTGTTTCCTCCGGAGAATCCTGATGCATAACATGGGGGTAGGTGTTGTCCGTCAATAACCTAAAGCAGAAAACACTTCCCACATTCAGGTCACTTTCTACGTTTATCTCCCCTTCGTGCAACACTACCAGATTATACACCAGCGCTAGACCAATACCTGTACCGGAAGCCTGATGTTCGCTTCCTTCCTGATAGTAGCGGTCGAAAATATAAGGCAAGGAGTCGGGAGCAATGCCATAACCTGTATCATGTACTTTTATCTCAGTATAATTAATGTTATCAGACACCACCCTATGCACCGTTAATGTAACGGTCCCCTTTTCAGTATATTTGATTGCATTGGAAATCAGGTTATCCAATATAATCGTAACCACTTCCCTATCGTAGAATAAAGGCATGTCCTCGCTTTCCACTTCAATGCAAAACTCAATCTCTGGATTGCGGTTGAGCTCCTTATATTTAAAACCTATTTCGTACACCAGATTAGCTATGTTATCACGGCTCACACATAACTTCTTATTCTGTGTTTCAGTCTTTCTGAATTCGAGTATCTGGTTTATCAAGTTCAGCAAGCGAATGGCGCTCTGGTGAATCACAGATATTTTCTGGGCATCCTTATTAGAAAGCGAATTACTTTTCAGCATATCTTCCAATGGCCCCAATATCAGCGTAAGCGGTGTACGGAGTTCATGTGTGATATTGGTATAGAAACGTAAGCGTTCCTGATTCAAGTCCAACTCCCGCTCATGGTTTTTCTTCTCCATATCATACAGCACCTCCATATCAAGTCGCCGCTTATAGATATAGAATATGAAGAATATAATAAACAGGCTGACAAGGACATAAAATGTCTTTGCCCACCACGTCAGCCACAAAGGAGGATTGATGCGGATATGCAAAGCTGTCACCTTATCCGACCACTCCTGATTTCTCATTCGTGTCTTCACTAAAAAAGAATAATCACCGGGCGGTACGTTACGGAAAGTCATATTATTGGGGTCTTTCACCGTGTACCAAGAGTCCTCAAGCCCTTTTAGCATATAAGCATACTCCACCTGATTAGTCAATGCATAATTCTGGATATTGAAGGAAACACTAAAAGTATTCTGCATATAATTCAGTTCCACAGAAGAGGATTTATCAAGCGTAAGTATTTCTTCACGGCTTTCCCAGTCGCCCAAAGGTTCGAATATCCTCATTTCAGTCATGACTGCCGGAGGAGCTTCGTGTTTGGCAAGTACCTCTCCGGGATTAAAGTAGCAAACCCCGTTAAGCGAGCCAAAATAAATTCTGCCTTCATCATCAGATGTCACACTGTTGCTCAGGAAGCCTGCAATAGGAACATTATCACCATAACCGTAATTATAAAAACTACCTTGTTGATCCACATAGCAACTGACCCCCTTGTTAGTACTGAGCCAGATATTACCCGAAGCATCTTCCAGAACAGACCTTATATGCGTATTCCACAATCCAACCTCGCGCCCGTAAACATGATAGTTCCACTCCTTGGAAGACGGAAAACACACCAACCCCTCGCCGGTAGCTATCCAGATTCGCTTCCGGCTATCCTGATAGATATCATTGATTGTATTCGAGGGGAACTGTTCGGCTACGTAAAAGCGTTTTATGGTTTCAAAAGCAGGTGAGTATAAAAACAGTCCCCCGCCAAAAGTACCCACCCAGAAGTTGCCTTGCTCATCTCTAAAGATACAGCGCACCTGTTCATCCAAATAATGCTCCGGCGAAATGGCTCCGTTGAGGTCGGCCTTATACATTCCTGTGGAAGTGCCAATCCATACTACGTGATCTTTATCTTCATAAAAAGCACGAACATCGGTCATAGCCATATCCTGGGAGAAAAGTTGCCGGATTTTTTTTCGGGTTGCATCATAATGACATATTCCTCCGAAAAATAATCCGAACCACAGATTACCTTTTGAATCGCACAGAGACGACTGCACGGGGTTGCCATTAAGTATGCCATCCTCTCTCCCATACACGGCTATCCTTCTACCCTTCTCAAATACATTAAGATCTCCCTTTTCTGTCCCTATCCACAGTTTGTCTTCATGATCGGCACAAATGCTACTGATCATCTTACCGGTAAGACTCTTTGTATCCGTCGGGATAGGAGAAAAATTATAACGATTAAATAAAGAAGATTCATGATTCAGGAAGCTGATACCTCCTCCCCACGTACCAGCCCACACATTACTGAAAGAATCTTGGAAAAGAAAACGCACGCTGGAACTCGACAGACTATGTTCATCAGCCCCCTCCTCTATATACTGGAAGTGTATCGGTTCTGATGATAGATACAAACGTTGGGACAAATCCAGGATAGCAATTCCTCCGAATTCCGTTGCCATCCAAAGTTTATTATCCTTCATTTGCTTGATGTCGAAAATCCTATACTGAACCTCTTTTTCCGGGTCTTTAAAGAGAATAAAAGTTTCTTCTTCCGGATCGAATAAAGCCAAACCACCGCCTGTTCCTACCCATATATTGCCATCTTTATCGGCATATACACACATCACTCCATCACTGGGCAGACTTTTAGGATCAGCAGGATTATGCCTGAAGTTTTTTATTTTCCTATCTTTTATGGAGAGGACGCTGAATCCATCAAAAACATGGCCTATATATAACTTCCCGTCCCCATTATCAGCCACCGACCAGATATTGTTACTAACCATACCCGGAACCGTCTTCATATTATAATGTATGAAATGCCCGGTTTTCTTATCCAGATAATCAACTCCATTCCAGTAAGTAGTAATCCATAAATTACCATCAGAAGCCGGCCTCACGCTGGTGACGTCATTTGTAGCTAGGCTGTTCGGATCTTTCGAATCATATTTATAAGCCGTAAAGGTATTATTGCCATAATTATAGGCATTCAGTCCGGCACGTTGCGTAGCAATCCACAAAACAGAATCTACAGGATCATCGAGCAGATAGTTCAATTCATTGCCGGTGATGCTCAGCTTACCGGGAGCACCTTTATAGTAAGGTACAAAACGAATACCATCAAACTTATTTAACCCCTCTTCCGTTGCAAACCATAGAAATCCCTGTTTGTCTTGGGCTATGCTCAAAACATAATTGCTGGTCAACCCTTCAATGGCATCTAAACGTTTCACCGAATAAGATTGTGCCCATACCCAATAGGGAAATAACAACAATAAAACTATAAAAAGATTCTTATTTTTCATAATATTAAAAACTACACATGTTCGGTTGTCCGACTCAAAAGTAAGAATAAAATCTATATTCCGAAGTATATAAACTACGTATTGAAAGATTTCACACCCTTGTTTGCACGATTTATACCATATTCTTATTCCTTACATTCTCTATATTTGCGAAGTTAATAATAGCACTTTACCATCAAAACTCTAATCAATGAAGAAATTAGTTATAACAACGGTCCTATTAATTATCTGTTATGTCACCTTCGCGCAATCTGCAAGTCATTTTGAAATATGCCCGGAACAGCCACTGCAAGTCATGGAGCATTTCAGTGCTTCGGATGCCTGGAGCATGCACATCATAGGCAAATGGCCCCAGGAGAAGCAAAATCAAGTAGCAGACTGGTTATTCAGTACAGAAAATGACGCTAACGGAAAGCCCAAAGGAATCGGGCTTTCCCTGTGGCGCTTCAATGTAGGTGCGGGAAGTACCGAACAGGGCGAGGCGAGCCAGATAGGTTCTCCCTGGATGCGCACCGAATGTTTCTTACAGCCGGACGGAAGTTATAACTGGGACAAGCAGCAAGGCCAGCGCAATTTCCTGCGGTTGGCAAAAGAACGGGGAGTCAATAAATTCCTGGCATTTCTTAACTCTCCTCCTGTCTACTTCACCCAAAACGGACTTGCTACCAATACCGGACGCGACGGTACACTCAACTTGAAAGATGAACATTATGAAGACTTCGCCCGCTTCCTGGCAAATGTGATAAAAGGAGTGGAGGAGAAGGATGGCATCAAGTTCGATTACCTTTCGCCTTTCAATGAACCGGATGGTCACTGGAACTGGATAGGTCCGAAACAGGAAGGTACCCCAGCCACCAAAAAAGAGATAGCACGTGCCGTACGCCTCATCAGTAGAGAATTCGTAAAGGAAGGGATTGACACAGAAATCACCATCTGTGAATCATCGGATTACCGTTGTATGTTCTCTACCCACATGACTAATCACGAGCGCGGATACGAAATACAGTCTTTCTTCTCACCGGACAGTGTGGATACTTATCTGGGAAATACACCGAACGTATCGCGCCTCATCGCAGGACATAGTTACTGGACAAATACACCGCTCAATAGCCTGAGAGATTACCGTTGCCAATTGCGTGATACATTAGATAAATACAAGGTTGACTTCTGGCAAACGGAAACCTGCATCATGGGAAATGACGAAGAAATTGGTGGTGGTGGAGGATTTGACCGTACCATGAAAACAGCGCTTTATGTAGCACGTATCATTCACCACGATATTGTTTATGCAGGGGCGCGTAGTTGGCAATGGTGGCGAGCCATAGGCGGTGACTACAAAGATGGATTGATACGTGAATACACGAATCCGGATTTGCAGGATGGAAGAGTAGAAGAGTCTAAATTGATGTGGATCTTAGGGAACTACAGCCGTTTCATCCGCCCAGGCGCTGTACGCATGGCTATTACGGCAACTGATAAGTCCGGACAGATTGTTCCTGAAGGAGATACCAACCAGAAAGGTCTTATGTGTTCCGCCTATAGAAACACGAACGGGCAATGGGTGATGGTAGTCATCAACTATGCTGATCAGGAGCAAGAGTGCACGTTACGTGTGAATGACCCGAAAGTCAAGTCATGGCAAGGTTACCGTACATCCGATACACCAGGTGAAGACTTGCTGCCCATTAAAAAGCTGAACAAGAAACAACTGGCAGTTATCCCTGCACGTTCTGTCACTACTTTCGTTTCCGGGGATTGAGAAGAGTTACAAGCTACAAGCTACAAGTACCTTTCGACGTGACAGCACAGCCACTCGTAGTTTGTAGCTCGTAGCTCGTAACTTACCCGCAAACACTCGCGCGATGAATATCTACTACCGGGCTTACTTTATCCATTCTTCCTAACAGCGTTTCCGCATTATGGGCAACCTTGAAATTCATTTCCTCTTCATACAGCGGAATTACCTGATAGAAGTTCACCTCTTCACCATTAGGTAACCGGCAGACATCCGCACCTTTCTTCACAGTCTCAGGATTAATCAGCATCACACCGGAGAAGCGGGTGTTTTCGGCAAACGGTTCACCATTCGGCACTGTATGCCCCCAACCCAGCCAAGAGTCTTCTCCTATTGGCAGGCGGGCAAGTATCTTCAACCAACGCAACGGCCAATAATTCTTTTCCGAATGGTCATACACATTCCAATCGGCAGGAAGGTATATCACCAGCTCCGCACGCTCCAATTTATACTCCGCCAGTTCTTGGGGAACATTCATCCGATGAGCGCCCATACCACTAGTAATCAACGTATAGTAATTCCTCTTACGCGTGGGTTCGATAATATAGATATCCACATGAATATCGGGTGAGGCTATCTCATGGAAGACATTCTTCGATTTACCGAAATACTTGTCGATATGAGCTTCAAGGGCATCCATCTCTTCAGGATCATACATTTCAGGATCATAGGGCGATTCTCCGCTTTTACACAAATCAATGAATTCCTTCACATCGTCATCATCCGGATCCAACTCCAGAGAACGTTCAAAAGCCTTCTGTGCCTTTTCCAACTGATTCATATAATAATAAGCATATCCCAGACGATAGAACCAAAGTGCGTCTTTATCTTCTTCTTCTACAGTAAGAAGGCAATCAATAGCCTTGAGATACTCTTCCTGATTATTATAAGCGCGTGCCAGAAGACCTATTAACTCTGCATTCCACTCTTCTTCGGGAATTGCCAGAATGGCATCCACTATCTTCTGCTCCTCATCATCCGTATGCCATTGCTCTATCTGCTCGAGCAGTTTGTCATACTTATCTTCCTTGCTTGCAGTCAGATGTTCGACAAAGTCTGTAGAGAAAGCCATAGCTTCTTCTTTTCCTTCACACGAGATTGTGAAAAGGGTAAATTGATGTTCGGTGATAATCTGGCATTGGCACACATATTCACTGTCGCTTCCATCCTCTTCGCCACCCAGGTCGTAAAGCCTGCATTTACCGTTATCGAAGAATTTCTCCTCAACCAGTACATTTTCATTATCTTCCAGATAGTTCACCTCATCATCAGGAATGGAATAAGCCAACGTACGCACCACATGCCAGTTTTCATCTACTCCATCATAATAACCACGGGAATCTTCTTCTTCAAAATAGAGGTAATGGCCCGGAAGGTCAAAACTAAGATTCCCCAGTTTATACGTTACTTTTCCCTTATGGTAGCCTATAGGGAACTCATGCACATAGTCCGGCAAGAAAGAAACATCTATCGGTTCTTGTTCCGCTAAACGGCAAAGCAACAGGTAATCCTCTTTCGGGAAAGGAAGGGAATCATCCATTTCGACAGCTTTCTCCAGATTCCCGATAATAAAGGCATTGATTTCCTCATCTGCATCACTGCGGGCGGAAGGCATGAAATAGCAATCTTCCCACAGGGCACTCAAGGCAATATTTCGATAGAACTGGGCATCACGTTTTTCATTATTCCACATGAAGAACTCATTTGCCAGTGTTTCAATACCTTCGTTTTCTATTCGCTCCATGAAATGATGAGGATTAATACGTCCGAAAGGTGAAACAACTGTTCCTTTCACACCCTGAGGTATGTACTTATTGTAGTCCCAACAGATGGCAGACATATCAGATCCCTGCTCCATACGTTCGCAGCAAAGTTTCATAATGGCCTTTAGCCATGGATAGAAATGCTCGGAACGCATCCGCTCAAAGTCTCTGTGCTCGTAGTACTCCGTATCATCCTCCACCTCGAAAGGAAGTTCGCTTTGCCGTATCAGTTCACAGGCAATTTCTGTAGCGTATTTGTGAAAACCCGCTCCCAGCAGATTAGTCTGACAATCGCCTGCAATGACTATCTCATCTCCTTCCGGTTCATAATTAAAGAATATATTTCCCAAACGACAAAGAGATAACTCAGAATAGTCTTCTGTATGGCTGGCAGATATATTGTTCCGGGCTGCAACCGCATCCAGAGATTCCTGAAAGGAAGAGATATTTTTGCACTTTGTTGTTAATCTGAAACCTATGCTCATAATAGTAATATCTTAATAATTAACGATTTTATTATTTAATCCTCTGATTCGTCGTCCTCCGTTTCAAACAGCCTGTGCAAATCGCAGTCCTGACGAAAATCGGAGAGATAGAAGCGATATTGAGGATAATCCTTCAGGAAAGGGATTATCTTTTCCATAAATGCCGGCTTATCGAATAGCAAAAGGTCGATGTAACACGTACCTGTACCAACAGCACCACCTAATAAAAGTCCCAAGCCTTCCGGAGAAAGCAGTTCTTCTGAAAGGCGGTCTTCCAGTTCGTAGCGGAAATCCAGGGCTTTCTTTGCATCTCCTTCTTTTTCGTTCTCGAACGGGAAGACTATGAACACAGCCTGTGCACCGAACCGGTTCAGTTGATCGAACAACTCAGTAGAACCGTTATAATAATTAGCTACCAAGGGTTGGAAGCATGAACTGCCTGCAACCACGTCAAAACGTAGTTCTTCGTTCTCCTGTGGCTCAAAACGATAGCTTGTATAGACTTGCTGCGGATTATCAAACACTTCCTTGTCGTGAGCTTTCAGAGTATCTACGATATATGTCCTCAACGCAGGAAGAGATATTGAGTCTTCAAGCGGAGCGTCGGCACGTTCCACATCGGCAATATACTGGTACGACAATCCCTCACCCAGCATAATTTCCATCATGATATAATAGGCATTGTAACTTTGAGCTTCTTCCAGAGAGCATAACTGTTCTTCATAGAAATGGATATTGAAAGCATTGATATCTTCCTGATAAGCAGCAGATACCTGCACCTGAGCCATATCTACATTCGCCCCATACATGCCGAAAGAGAAACTTGCATCCGTCCCCTGATTGAAAGGAAAAAAGTGCCATTTATCCTTGAATTGTGCAGGCATTTGCGACACAATGTAGGGATAGAGATAGAACAAATGTGTATTGCCCTCTACGGAGAATGTGAATTCATAGTCTCCACCCAGGTTAAAATGCACATCCTCATCTATCAAATTCGTACCGGCAGTAACAAACTCAACAGCATCACCACCGTCAAGCTGCCCACGGTTCTCAACAATCCGGGAGAGATCCTCCTCGTTATCGGTAAACCACTTCCAAAAGTCCTTCACCCGCTTCCGGAAAGGCAAAGCTTTTTCATATTCACCCAGGTTGTTATATGCACGTGCCAGCAAACCTGTAGCTTCAGAATCTCTTTCTTCAGGCGAAGTCTGTCCTAACATATCAACAATTCTACCATGCTCGTCAGTTTCTGCCCAAGCATCAATTTGTTTCCTTAATGTTTCATCCATTATTCATTGTGGTTTAATGATGTCCAAAGATATAAAAACTCAGTTTATTCACTCTATAAACTGCCATAAAAAATTACAATTGGATAATGGCTACTTTATAGAAGCCATGACAAATTGCAAATTCCATTCTATCAATTTGCTTTTCCAAAGAACTTTTGTTTAGTATTTATTCAGGAAGATACCCAAAAGACAGGATAAATGTCATTATATTCACAAGAGAAAGAGCAAGAAGTACAAATCTTTTCTTTATATTTTGAAGACTGTTTTTCAAGAAGAACAGATTATAAAAGCTGCATTGCTATCGTTCAGTTCATAAACAGTCTTTTCAATATTGCTGTATATACTTATCCAAACAATCCGCAGCCGATAAAGTCAATTTCCCTTTTATACGTTGCTTTGCCTTCAACACTGAACAGGGAGTAATATTAAAAAGAACTGCAATAGCCTTATTTCCTAACCGTGCACTAATCAGATAGCATACCTTTAACTCCTGCATACTCAGCCCGTATGAAGATAACTGCTCTGACAGGCAACCGCCATAAAACATATCAATGACAGTGAACAGATTCGTCCATTCAGTTTCCTCCCGGATTATGCCATAGGAGGGGTTCTGATGAAGGCGAAGCAACTGTCCCAGAGACACAAGTAAGGAAGAAGAACATTCAGCCAGTACCGAAGCATTCTGGTACTCTTTCAGTTGTTTAGTCAATTGCTTATTGCGGAATAACAAACAAGCATTCCAGTTATCATGATAAGTTTCCATATTCTATTTCTCATTCTTTTAATGTTCCACATAATCCGTATTCCAATTTTTCGCCATCTCCTCCACTTCTTGACGCATCTCCTCAATGGCCGTGGAATGAACCTTGGGCGTCCGGTTCAGCACATTCCATTTCATATCCTCAAACTTGTCTTTATCCCGATAATTCGGTTCAGAATAGAGTTTAGCCAGTAGATAGTAAGGATAGATTCTGCCCGGCAGGCGACTGACAGAAATAAGAAAAAAAGCCTCGGCACATTTATATTCATGCAACGCCTGGCAATTTTTACCCATAATATTCAATATCATCGGATCATTACTATACAACCGTGCCCGATCCAAACACTCAAAAGATTCGTCATAACGACCGGATTTGTGCAAGCTATGTCCATATTCAAACAAGAATGTGCCTTTATTCCTCAAAGACGGATAAAGCTTTTCATAAGCCCTGTTGGCAGCTTCGTAAGCCCCCGAGCGATAGAGTATTCTCGCATTCATCCAGTCCCGGCAAGCGTCTTTTTCTTGCGTCCATTTTTCCGTATAGCCTCCGAGCCACACCACCAGACAAACACACAGAATAAGATACTTACCAATTACATCACCTATCCCACAGGCAAGAAGCAAACATATACCAGCGACAATGAAAGCCGGAAGATGCAGCGGATAGGAAGAAAAAGAAAATACAAGCAAGGAGATAAGGGCACCACAGACACCATAGCGACGGAGTCTCACTCCTATCCAAAGACAACCAAAGATTACAAACAGCGCCAGTATACACATAACAATACCATACGCCAAGGCAAACTCCAGATACTCATTAAATGCATATTCAGGACTTCCTGCCACACGTTCTTCCCAAGCAGCATAGTTCCCTGAGGCAAAATATAAACTCTGAGCCCCACCATAAGCACAAGCGAATCCGGTATGACATCCCCACGGATGAGCAGCGATGGCCCGGCAAGTCATCTTCCACATAAACAGACGCCCCAATGCTGAATCGGGTTTTAAAAAGAACATTCCCGCAGCAGCCAACAACAGAATTAAAAATATCCCGGTTCCCCACAATATATAACGCTTTTTATAGCGACGCCACAATATATTCCACTTCCGTTTGTCACGATGCATATATGCCACCCAGATACAGCTTATTGCCGCAGCTATCCAGGCGGAGCGGCTCATAGTGGAAGGTAATACGCAAAGAATAAGCATACCCGCCACAGCAGCCGCACCTTTTTCTATTTTATAACGAACAGGCATTCCTTTCCAGCCACAAATGCGCAAATACAAATGAAGACACACAGGCAAAACCATTGACAGATAGCCCGCATACGGACCGGGATTAAAAAAAGAACCCGTAAGTGCATAACGTGAATGACCGGAAACAGAAAATCCATAAAGCTGGCACAATCCCCACACTGCCTCAACAGCCCCTATAAAAACTAAACTCCACGCTACATAAGCATAAAAATACGGGAACCCCAACGCATCTTCCTTACAAGCCTTTCCGAACAACTGCAGGAAAGAAGCAATAAGAAGGCATCCGGAAGAAAACAACGCAGCCTTCCCTAACCAAATCCATTGTCCGACTGTTTCTCCTGAAGGAAGCTCGAGAGTCGTTGCACAAACAAGGCTCAATAAAGAACTTATACCAGCAAACAGAAGCAATGCTATTATGGCATTTTTAGCTATATGTTTTTTCACCTTTAGCATCTTATTATTTCATAATCCATTTGAGTATCAAAAAGTTACTCTCAGGAGATACGATACCATTATAATGTATTACAGGAAGTTTCTCCCAATATGACAAATACTCATCTGCTGAAACAGGAGACAAAAATTCCTTATCATTACCGTGAAACATCTTGGGGAAATGACCTGAATATCGACCGCTTTTTAATATAGTGCCATCAGAATCAATAATCACAAGATTATACTTTCCTTGGCGAGCATAACAAAGCAAGATATTTTTTTCATTAACAACAGCCTCATTGATAAAGTCATACTCTCTCTGCTTTCCCATAAAGTCCATAACATCAGCAAAGACGTTATCAGGCACAGGCGCCGGAAAGAGTATATCATATTTTTCAGCGACACTATCTGCATCACACATATAGCTATAAATAGAATTGGTGAAAACGTCACAATAATATACCTCGCTTCCGACTACTTGCAATGCAGAAGATAACAAAGGCAGAGTAGGCATCTGTTCAGTAAGAACCTGTACCCATTTGCCTTTGAATTTAAAATCACTGTCAAAAGCATATAGCAGATAAGCATTCTCACCCTCAGTATATGTATGATGATTAGACGACATAAGATATCCGCAATCATTACTTGCAATATTCCACAACAACGACTCACTTACTTGTTTGGTTACCCGAAACTCACCTTTCAAATCATACACATATACCTTTGATAGCCCGGAAAGAATAGCAACGCAACCAATCCTTCTATTGACAGTAAAGTCATAAATTTGCGCATACTCTCCGGGCCCTTGACCAATTCTTCCTATACGACGCAAGTACTTTCCGTGTTCATCAAACACAAGTACGCATTTCTGAATTGTTTTATCAAGAACATAATATTCTTTATTAAATTCTTCAATTTTTGCAACATCTCCAATGGTGCATTCATTGAGAGAATCAAGTACAATCCATTCCTGAATATCAATGATATCAGAATACGTCAAAGTCGTTTCTTGAACATCGTCTAATTCAATTCTATATATTTCTTCTATTTTACTCTTATCACGGGAAGTACATGAAAACAACAAAAGAAGAAGAATAGAGAAAATTCCCAAATATTTCATAATTAATAAATTAAGACATAACTATATTCTATTTATACATAGGAATTTAGCCTTCAATTTTGCACCATAAAAAGATATAAATATGAAGAACTAAACACCTATGTAATCCATTAAACTACAATTATTCTGTTATAGTCATTACATGCTCCCACCGGGACATGAAGTAACATGAGCATGTTCACATATCTCAACAACGCTACTCACCACATATTCCGCCACAGCTGTAATTCTCATTCCAGCCCAATTACCATTTTTATCATAACAACTTGCCCATGCAACTGCTCTAGTGCACGTTTGAGTCCCACTTTCTGTATTATTGGCAAGTGCTTCGATATTGGCAAGTTGTATATCAGAGAATACATCTGTTGATTGTATTTTTAACCATGAAATGGTTGCAATAGCAAATACTGATACACACAAAGTTACTTTTAAAAAAATTGTTTTCATTCTACTTTCTTTTTAAGTTAATAATTAATTTATCTAGGATCCTATTTATTCTATCTTTCTAAACATACGTTTCCACCGAATTTCATCCGTCCCTCTATCCACCGACTTCCATATCCTGACAGCCTTTCCTACTATGAAAGGTTCCGGAAGCAAGCCCCAATAACGGGAATCCTGAGAGTTCATAACCTTATCACCCGCCATAAAGTAATAATTCTCTTTAAAACGGTAAGTAGATATAACACTATCATTCAACAAAAGAGTATCGCCACGTTGATACAGTTTCTTCTTTTGTTCCCATTCTATCGCATTACGGTATAAAGCAGCGTGTTTAGGGTTCATTTCAATAACATCTCCTTTTGCCGGAAGATACAAAGGGCCAAAACACACAATATTCCAATTAACGATCCCATTATACGGATAACCACTCATCACTATTCCGTAATCCTTCTCCCGTCCATTTGCCACTATATTCATCAAAATATCCTGTGATTCTATATTTCCCAACGGCTCATTACAACCACGCACCATGTAGTGTGCCTGCTTTATCTCAAACGTGTCACCCGGCAAGGCTACACAACGCTTCACATAATAGGACATCAGGTTCAGCCCGATACTGTCCCACCGGGCAGGGTAAGGGAAATTGAATACCAGCACGTCATTCCTCTTTATCTTACCCAAAGAAGGTAAACGGGAAATGCTTACCTCTTTCCCTTCTGCGGCATCCCGGATATTAAAAATGCGCCCGCCCATTACACACTTATTCACCAGTATGTTATCCCCCGGAAGCAAGGCAGGTTCCATAGAATCTGAAGGTATTTTGAAGGAAGCGATACAGGTAACCTGAAGTAGTATCCAGATCACTACCACTCCACAGATTATTAAAAACAAGTTTAATAACTTATCAATAATCCAACTGAACCCTTTCTTCTTTTTACCAGAATCGTTGTTTTCCATCCTTATATTCAAATATGCGTTCGTCCTTTCCGCGAGTATGGTCTTTTAAGTAGAGCAGTGCGCCTTCGGGAACTTTATAAAGCAAAGAATCGGAATGCGGTCGCACCCTGCCTACCGAAGTCCACTCTCCCCCATGACAATAAAAGAGTTCATACTCGTCATCCGTACGGATGAAATTATCTCGGTTGCGGGGAGTGAATACAATCTTGCTAATAGAATAGGAACTTCCCAAATCAAGGCCCGCCCAACCACCGGTAGGTTGGGAATAATCGAAAGAAGTATAAGGATCACCGTCAAACACATTCGTATATTCATGGGAGTTATCAAGCCCGTTACAGCCGGGAGTACCGATAATCTTCCCTTTCAGAGGTACACTGTCAGCAGCGGACGCATAGAAAGCAACCTCCGAGATATTACAGTAACTATCCTTAGGACCATAATAGCGGACATACCGATAAGCAGCGCTACTATTTACTCGTGCCACATTCCAGAGACGTTCAGGGAATTCTTTAATGATAAACAGAGTGTCCTTATTGTTGAAATGCGGATCATTGCTGCCCTCAAACACCCCATCTACCATCCGCCTTACAAAAGGTTCGAAATAAAGCTCATATTTATGAAGAAGGGTTACTTCCACTTCTTCCCTATCCGAAGGAAAAAAACGCATTTCTCCACTTTCTCTCTCAAGCAAGAAGGGATCGCTTTGCATCCTCATCTCGCCATTGTCATAAGTTCCCAAACGGAATATGACATCACCTTCCACATCTTCGAACACAGCTCCTTGACGCCTATCATAACGGCACCAGCCGATAGGAGCCCAGTTCATAAAACTGGCGACACAGAGGTAAACCGGCTCACCATTCTTTAGCGTACCATAAAGTTTTTTAGGATCAACGATTAATTTCCGGTTCTTGCTGCCCGCATATATAGCCGTGACATCACGAAAACAGGGATAACGAAAAGAAGGATGCCGATCTTCAGCCTTTTTGTCCATGGTCCGGATCATTTCCCGATTAACGCTGAACGTACGACGATAAACCTTTCCTTTAGGGTCCCAATAATTATCAGGGCTATTCAGTTCAGAAGTAGGGTCCAGAATGGAGCAACGATAAGAGTTACCATCTTTGTCAAAGACAGCATTCCAATAATGGGGAACATTTTTATTTCCCCGCATCAACATGATTTCCTCGCTGCAAGGCAAACCTAAAGCCCTGAAGACATACAGTTGCAAATCAGTGAAATTTACACAACTTCCCGAGCGCCAGTCCACTACTTTGGGACCGTAATGAGGACCGAATGAAAATAGTTCGGTAAAATAGACCGGAGCTTTATGTAAGGTATCCATCAGTATTTGAGAAACATACTTCGGATCTTCAGCTTCCGGAAGTCCTCGAATACTGTCCAGCAATGGGTTATATTTATTATAGATTCTTTCACGCCAGGGTTCTAGCCTTTCATCACCCACACGGTAAGGAAGGATAAACTCACAGAAATCGTCAAAAGAGACGTTTTTCCCCCAAGGCTGTTCACGCCATACTTTGAAAGCCCATTCGATATTCTCAATCAAATAGACCGGATCAATATAGATATCGCTCTTCGCTTCCAGTTTGTCCATGTGGAAAGGGCCACAAGCACGTTTAATGGAATCCAACACTTTATCCGGATACATGGTGCCTTTGCCGTGAAGCTCAAAAAGCTTCAGGTAGTCATCCAAAGGTTCACCTTCATAGCTATAGTGAAAAGGCAGATTTTCAATGAGAAAGAGGGCAGATTTATATTTTAGGGAATCATCCTTATATTTGTCAAGGACAACCTGCAATTTAGAGTTCGCGGATAATATATCTTTCAATGAAGGACCAACTGGAACTTTGGTACAGGAGAGCAATATCTGAAAAATACAGATGATTAATAGGATACCATACTTTCTCATAACAAACATTTATATCATTATGAAACTCATATATAAAAATCAGTTCTTAAATTCATAATAGATAATAACAGGATTTGAATCTTCCGATATGCCCTGAAAAGAATCAATTCCCTTCACTTTTCTATTAATTCTGTTATCTTGAATATCCTTCAAAAAAACATTTCGTGAAAAATCATTATTCATTTCAACAGAATATGCTCGTTTTTCATCAAAAGAAATAAAATTAGGGAATAATTGCACTCCTTCATCGTCAACATAAAGTAAATCATTCACTACATTTTGGGTCATATACGCTGACTTTTGCAATTTATCATAAAAGGTAATGTAAAGATTATCTCTTATGTAATAATTAAAATAAACATATCTATCTGACTCCAAATAATTACATATATTATATATTTTAGTTGTATTATTCAGATTAGAAAATATCTTTGAAGCTTTTTTTGTTTCCTTCTGAGAATCAAGATAATCTTTAGTAACAAAATTTTTACTTTGGAGAACAATGCATGGCTGTATGTCATCTTTAGTTATGGCAAATATTGTATCCATAAATAACTGACTAAACCTAGGCTTACCTTCATATTGAGAAATAAAAGGTTGTTGGTTTGCAATGAACAATTCATTCCAGCCTTTATTATATTGCACAGCGTCCAACCAAAAAGAAGTCCTCTTCCCGTCTTTCATATTTACTTCACTCAACAAAAATTTGCTATCTGCACCTTCATATGTATACAAATCTGTATATATCTTACCGTTATAATACTGAATACGACTACTAAACATTTTTTCATTTTTCAATTTGAAAGAACTTTCATAATCACCATTCGCACTATATTTCAATATCGTTTGAGTTTGAGAATCTAACAAATACAATTTTTTGTTTTCTATATCAACACTCATGTCAAGTGGAGAAATATATTCACCTAATCCAACTCCTTTATCTCCAATTTTTCTTAAAAATTTCCCTTTTTCATCAAAGAGGTAAAGTCCTTTTCCTCTCTCCAATACATAGAGTGAATCACCTATAAATTCGATTTTATCTATCTTAGCTAATAAAGAGTTATCTGTCATTTCTAAAACGATAACTCCCGCCGCTTCGAATAAAGATGAAAATGACACATTCTCTTTCTTCTGTACATTATCTAAATCGATTGTACAAACTCCATTATCATTTATACGCCTTACTTCATTGCAAGAAAAAAGCACAAAACTAAACAATAACATATATATTCTCATAACTCTATTTCTTATTCGTTAATAAAGAGAATTGTATGGTTTATACAATTCCCTTTTAATATTTGTATAAGTGATGTCACGTTTCTAACGTAGGCAAAATAACCAATAATAACATTCAAACCAGAAATCTTATAAAAAGTCCACCTAAAACAAAATTATTAGTAGCAATATATAGACGTGATAGATCCACTTGATTGACCTGCAAATGGACCACTGTAATAAACACATTCCTGACCTTCCGCACAACTTCCACCACTACCAAAATTACAAGAACAAGTCGTGCATTCTGATACTTTTACAACAGTATTGCCTTGCCTTACATTAGTTACTTCTGTTGTTTCTGTAGTAGAACATTTTACTTCACTTCCACCACCCCCTTCAATAAAAGCCAAGGCATCTATATTAGCCAAGAGTAGATTATCCGATAAATTATTATTTACCATAAATATATTGCCATTACATACCAACAATATTATCAATAATGTTGACACACTTAAATAAAATTTAATTTTCATACAATATTTGTTTAAAAAATCCTTTTAATAAAATATTAATCACTCAAAGTAAAAATCACATAATCTCCTACAGTACAAATCATTTCATAAAACACCTCCTTTCATTTAATATTATAAAACTTCCAATTGCATGGCGCTTTCTACTAACAGTCTTCCTTCACAACTCCTTTAACAGACAATTGAATCATACCGCCTTCTGTGTTACAGAATATATTGATTGTTTTTCTAAAATATCCTAAAACTTCGGGCGTTACTTTTATTTTGATATATTTTTTTTCCCCTTTGGGTACGGGATGACTATCCCATTCAGGAATAGTACAGCCACAAGAAGTTGTTATATCATAAATAAGCAATGGGGCATTACCCATATTAATTATGGTAATTTCTATTATTGATTCTTTCTTCAATTTTAAATCATTCACCTCCACTATTTCAGGTTCTATTTTAGCTATAGTTCTAACAGCCTGAACGTTTTCCTTTTTTTTCTCTCCCTTAACTATAAATTTTCTATATAAATCCCATATTTGGGGATTAAGAGCAGGATTACCGACTAAAACGATTTTATTTTCTTTATTTAGCAAAAAACATTGATAGTTTAAATCTCTAGAAAAATGATAGATAGAATCCAATTTACTCTCTTTATCAATAAATACTGAATTGTTAAAATTATCACGTTTCAATATATTCAACAATTCTTTTTCACTTTTCGATTGAAAACAGAAAATAAAGTTTATACTATCAGGCATCAATATACTTGCATTTTTTATCAGCGTATTCCATTTATACAACTGTAGCTTACAACTAGTACATCCTATAGAATCTATATAAACAAAAATTTTATAAGGGGCATTAATATATTTACATGTATCTTGTACTCTACTAATTTCCTGTATACTTGAAGGCAAAATTATTTCTCTTCCAATCCATTCTTTCACAATTTTCTCTGTATCAGAAAACCTCTGATTCCTACAACTACCTATAATAGTTGCCAAGATTAACATAATCAATATTCTTTTTAAATACTTCATACTACTTCCTCTGTCTGTTATTATCTCAAAAAGTTAAACACCATCATCGGCTCACCATGCGGACCAATACGAACTGTATGAATACTATCTTTCAAATTATAGATTTCAAGCACTTCCCCCAATTGGGTAACAGCAGCCAAGACTCCATTATGAGGATTAGAATCGATGAAACTGCGCCATACTTGCCTAATACGGAAGTACATGCAACAAGGGAGAGCAGGGACAATATTCAATAACGCTATTCAAAGCTGTAACCAATCATGACAAACTTTGTCTTTCCGCCTAAAGGGCAATCCACCGTTCCTGTACCTATACATTGTATTGGCACATAATCCTCGCCGGCAGCTAAAGCCTCTATATTCATTAAGAGTAAGTCATTTTGTGTCTTTTCCGGCTTAGCCATATAGGAAACCAGAATGATTAACACAAACAGCACACCAAGCATCCAAGATTTTCTTTTCATACAATAATAAAATTAGTATTAGATATTTAGATCATATCTGTCTCGGAGGCGAAGGTAGCAATCAAGGAAATCCGCTCCAACAAATCTGACTGACAAACACTGACCAAGCTTCATTTATCAGAATTTGTCAGTCCTTGTCAGAATTTGTCAGCCACATACTATCCATGTTTTTAGGCATTAGTCAAAGCATTTTTCTCGATGAAATGGAGGATTATCAGATGATAGGAATCATTTTTGAACTTTATTTGAAGAGCTGTTAACTCACCGAGTGATTTTCGTAAACGACGAATAAGCGTATGTATTCTTTCCTGACTTCCACTACCATTCGGCCATAAAGTCTCACTAATTAGTGACGTAGAAAGCGTGTGTCCTTCTGCCTGAAGAAACTTTTCCAATAAGACAGCCGTTTGGGGAGTAAGCTTTACTACTTGCTCCTCTTTTATCAATTCCATTCGCTCCGCATCAAAAAAAGTATGCTCCCCCAACTGATAAACAGGTGATTGTTCTGCAGTCACCACTATAACGGGGAGACCTTCTTGTTCGACCTCCTCAGGCTGCCTATTCTTTCTATAGCAATACATTTTTCCAAAAATGAAAAATAACAATTCAATACCTGCACAAACACCCCCTATGGCAAGCAAACGCCAGTCACTAAGCAGCCACCACCACTCGCAAGAAGCATAACCGGTAGCTTCCACCTCACAACGAAATCCCATATAATAAGAAAGAAGGCTGTCAGTCTGGGAGAACTTCTGCACGTTTTTGGAAAAAGCAGAAGAGGGCTGCTCCTGAAAATCCCAAACAGTAATACGAGTATGGGTTTTCAGAAATATATCAGATTCTTTCAACAACTTGTTCCAGGTTCCATGTAATGAATCCGCATCTAAGGGAGATTCATCCAAAAGTGCAGTAAGAAGTCCGCGCTGTATACCCCCTTTCACAAGGCTATTCTCAAATTTAAAACATGGGATTTCATATTTTCTTTTGCCTGAATCCAATTCAATCTCTACCACCCCGGGATTTACCTCCTCTAAAGCAGATATAGCTGTCCAATTGCTTATATAGGGAATTGAGAGAGTATCTCTTTTCTGCAACTCCTGCAATAATGCTGTTTTAAATGTGGCACGTGCTTGTTCATCCCATTTTTGATGAACCAGAAAAGTTCCGGCTCCCATAGCCAACAAATACACAAACAGCCTTATCCATAGTATCTTTTTGCGTTTTATTTTCATCATTCTTCCCGCTCCATTTTTAGTAGCTGTTTCTCAATTGCAAAAGTAGGGATTCATACACTTAAAGAAGAAAAGCAATGTTACAGAAACTTTCGTTCACGTTTCATCATTACCAATTTATAGCTAAAAAAACTTATCCGGACTATACCTGGGATGCACTTGCTCCGTACCTTCTCCACTCACAGGTACCTCTGACCGGAGAAAGTACGGCCTTGGTACGGAGCAAGTGCATTCCGGGTGTAACGGAGACAGGTCATAATACAATGAAGAAGATCAAAGAGTTATCTACGCAAAATGACGCAAATGAACGCAAAAATCACGGAAAGCGGGTTGAAGAGATTTATTTTCCATATATTTGCGCAGTGACAGAAACAAGTAATTAAAAACACGATATCATGGGGATCATCAACCAGGGCATTCTCGGAGGTTTCTCCGGTAAAGTGGGACCGATAGTAGGGTTCCGCTGGAAATCAAACTACTATATACGCGCACGGGCCGCCAAAGTCAGCAATCCGCGCACACCGAAACAACAGGAACAACGCGGTAAATTCGCCACGGCATTCAGCTTCCTGAAAGCTATAAAACCTTTCATACGTATTGGCTACAAGGAATTTACACAGGATAAATCCGCGTTCAACTCCGCTATGTCCTACACACTGAAAAGAGCCGTGACTGGCAGTGGAAAAGAAATCAAAATAGACTTTGACCGGGCATTGGTTTCTATGGGAACCCTGATGCCGATATTTGAAGGGGCAGCCACCGTCAGCAATCATCAAATGACTTTCAACTGGAAAGATAATAGTGGTATGGGGAATGCAGAGAGGACAGATATTGCGATGGTACTGGTATATAACAAAGACAGGGAAGCGGCTGTCTATGATACAGAAGCAGCCCTGCGCTCTGACTGTCATGCCGGACTACAGCTCCCGGAAGACTGGCAGGATGATGAGTTAGTCGCCTATCTCAGCTTTTGCAGTACTGATGGGAACTGTGTAGCCAATAGCATCTGTCTACCAATATCAGTAATAGAAATACCGGAAGAAGAGATAGACGTACAAACGGAATCCATTGATACAACGCACAAAAGAATATTACCTGATAAAAGAAAAGTACACCAATCACGCATAACAGTACATTCGCTATCCGCTCCACCTAATGAAATTCGGACTTACAGATGCGAGACTTAACCCGCTATCTCCACAATCCAATAATGAAAAAACCGGATGCCAGAGAAATAAATTCTCCGTATCCGGCTTTCAGTGGTGCCTCTATCTTTATTTAGTGCTTGCCAGCATCAAAGTTGCGTCAGCATCGTTCAGTTCGTAAAAGCTCTTTTGAATATTGCTATCGTAAGCATTGCTCTTGGAGTTCCAACGGGCATAGCTAAGTTCAACTTCACTATTGGTATAAGAAACATCCATCTTGAAATAAGGAACCCAGGCTTCTTTTGAACTGTCCCACTTAGCGGCTTCTTTGCTGGTCACACGATTTTCGTTATCATAAGTGTAAGTATAACGGAGGTGGCGGAACAAGTGACCGTCTTCGTTCTTAAAGATAGTCCTAGCGGTTATCAGCTCGCCGGTCATCTCTTCATTCTTTACGTACTGGTTAGGATTACTTGCACTTGCAGAGAAATTCATTACACTGGCCATTACTACTGCCAACATTACAACTGCTTTAGAAATTAAGTTCGTTTTCATAATCGTTATTTTTTTATTGTTATTACTCTTGATTTTCGAGAGGAAGTTTTTGTCAACCGCCTTCGACTATATATAGTCAATTGGCGTGCCAAAACAGTAAATCACTGATTATCAACAAATATTCGAATTTAAACGATGTTCATTTCCGGACAAGTGTCCGCATAAAAGCGGACGATAGGTATGGAAATAATAAAAAAGCAAATGCAAATGAATCATGAATACTTATTCTATACCTTAGTGGGTATAATCAAGATATAAAGACAAACTATTTATACCCGATATGGTATAAACAAGAAGATAATTATTATATTTGTACCCAAACGGGTATAATATGGAATATATGGCTTTAGCAAAATACGTAAAAGAGATGCGTAAGCAGCATGAACTTACACAAGTTGATTTATCAGAAAAGTCCGGTGTAGGACTCCGCTTTATCCGCGAATTAGAGCAAGGTAAACAGACTTTAAGATTGGATAAAGTCAATCAAGTATTGAATCTTTTTGGAATGGAAGTAGGTGCCGTTCCAATGCCTAAAAATACAGAATTATGAAGCGAGCATCAGTCCATTTGCACGATTATAAGGCCGGAACATTGACAGAAGATGAAAACGGATATACATTTTTGTATGATAAATTATCCATTATAAAGTGAGGGAAAACCCAATAACTTCCCTCACACTACAATATCAGCCAGACATATCTATCCCTACCCGATTCTCCCTTTATTTTAAGAGAGCATCAATCTTTGCCACCGTCTTCGGATAACTGGGTCTCAATCCACTGCCGTAATCCACAATGATCCCATCACGATTAATCAAAAGGAATTGAGGTATACTGTTCATATCCCAATGACGCATGATACGATGATAATCGTCAGCAGTCGCCCAATCTTCCGAATAGATGCATTCAATGTTCTTTCCTTCTAAAGAAAAACGTTCCAGAATCTTTTGATAGGCCTTCCGGTCTCTACTTCCACAGATACTTACCATTACAACATCATCGGGCGAATAGCGCTTCCGCAATTCCTTCAAAGGCTCCATTTCTGCCAGACAAGGTGGACAAATAACTCCCCAAAAATCAACATAAATCACCTTACCTGCATACTTTTCCAAAAGATTGTATACGGGTATCATAAACGGCATTTCTTTCCGTGCAGTTGCCTCGTCGGCATTATTACCATAGAGCATATAATGGGATACTTTCTCAGGAGATTTTAGAAAACTGGCTTTATCCTGATAGAATTCAAGCAGAGGTTTTCTCAGATAAGGTGCTTTTACAATAGAGTCTAACTGAACTCTGTTATCAGCTAAATAAGTCGTATCGTTATCATATAAAGTCTTAGTTATGGGGGAGAGAGATAAATACGGCAAGATGGCACGATTCTTACCAACCTCGACAATATCCTTGAACTCAAAATCACGCATTTCTCTCCTGGTATGTTCAAAATAGAGGAACCTTTGAACTATGTCAGCCAAAGAAAACTGACTGGCATAAACAGTCTGCTCGGAAAAGAAAGGATCAAGTTCTGATAATAGTGCTTTATACCGACTGACATCCTTACCATTTGCCGCTTGTGACATGGCATAGTTAAAAAGGGAATAATAATAATCTATCGACAGTAAGTCTGCCGTATATTTCTCAACTTCCGTACCGGGAGAATGATCCTTCAGAAAGTCAGTACGACGCTCCTGACGACTGACATACTCTTCTTTCAATTCTTTTTCAAATTCTTCAAAAGTAGCATTATTACCACCTAAATAAGGTCCCCTATAATATCCACCTGTGGTAAAAAGAGCCATATACTGATTCAGTGTACCGGAAGTTCCGGTAATACGGGGATTCAGTAAATCACTGAAATCAATTTCAACATGCAGGCTATCACCCGGGTGTACATACAAGTGTTCCGCATAATTGCGAAGAACAACCTCGCGCGTTGAAGCATAAGGACTAAAACGAAAACTGAAGGTACCATCATCTGCTATAGGGGAAGTATATATTGTTTCCAGATAAGGCATACAGGGAAGCACAAGCTTTACCTCCTTTTCTTTCGGATAGACCTCTCTATTCAATACACAGCCCGAAATTATCACCTCTTTTGCCAAATCCTCATTATCTTCCTGTGCTCTACAACTGAGGATAGACAGAAAAGCAAACAGTAAGCATAGATGTTTCATACGTATTTTTTATTAGCGTCCAACAATTAACCGTTCATCCACAAAGATATATTTTTTATCCTTAGGGTAATAAATCTATTCAGACTCTATAACATTACAATAACCATCCGTTATCGAAATTAATTCATAATGGTATGAAAATGAATTAAAGTTTACTGATGACCTTTTGTTAGTTTACTGATAATCAACCAATAGTATTTACCAATGGGTTACTACAAGATGTAAAAGCATTTACTGCCGCATGTAACGACCTTTACCCCTTATTGTAACGCTCTTTACCTCGGTATGTAACGAGCTTTACTTCGGCATGTAAATGGAGTTACCGTGCGGGATAAACAGAGTTTCCATAAAAGGAAACAACTATGTACTTATAGGAAAAGAAGGAATAAAGGAGTGATAAGGTGATAACCATACACTATTTTTTAGTTCAGCTCTTAATATTTAGTTACATTTACAGCCTCAACGTAACCAATATATAGAATATGAAACCGGACTTAGAGAAGATAGTAGAGCAATATGGCACAATGATATCCTCCATATCGCACCGCATGATACAAAACAAGGAAGTAGCAAAAGAAGCCGCCCAGGAAGTCTGGTACGAAATTATCAGGAGTATCGGCTCCTTCAATGGCCAGTCTGAGTTATCTACATGGATATACACAATATGCAAACGTACCATACTGCGCTATGCCCGGAATGAAAGAATCGCCACCATGAACGAATTGAAAGAGTTCCGTGATCTTCCCGCCATTGATCCAGCCGAACAGGACAGAGACGAACACGAATGGATAAAAAAATGTTGTGACTGGTGCCTGACAGCCCAACTTCATTGTTTAACCAATGATGCCCGGCTGATATTCATATTCAAGATAAACCTTAACCTTTCCCACAAACAGATCAGCGAAATCATGGGTATGACGGAAGACAATATCAGACAAATTTCTTCCCGCTCCATCAACAAGATTACCCACTTCATGGATGGCACCTGTCCGCTATATAACCCACAGGGGACTTGCAAATGCCGGATATGTAAGCATGTCACCTCACTCAATTTAGAAAAAGAATATACAGCCATAAAGAAGATTATCCGCCTCGTCGATATTTATCAGAGATTTGAGAAAGAACTTCCAAGAAAGAGTTACTGGGAAAAAATAATGGCCTGAGTTGTCACAGAACGAAAGACTTGCTCACTAACTACTATGTATAACTTAAAAACAAATGAATTATGAGCAAGATTGATTTTCTAAAAGAACAGATCATCGAATCACGGAATTTTGTAAACCGCCTGGTATCCGAACTCCCGGAAAATCTATGGTACACCATCCCTGAGAACACCGATTCTAACTTTGCATGGCAGATCGGACACCTGATTATCAGCCAGAACTTCCATGCCATAACCTGCGTTACAAGAAGAAATGAAGAGGTCTACAAACTCATTCCGCTTATTGATTACGTAAAGATCTTCAATGGGATGGGGACATTACATCGCTCCGTTGAGGAGAATTTAATCCCCACAGCAGAGCTAAAAAAGCAATTAGATGCCGTTCACGAGATTTGTATCCGCAACTTATCCCTGCTGGACGACCGTATCTTATCGGAGAACTTAGAACCTATTCCTTTCAAACATCCGGTTGCCAATAATAAGTATGAGGCGCTGTCCTGGAGCTTCAAACACGAGATGTGGCACAGTGCCGAAATGGAAGCGATAAAACGGGCATTAGGGCACCCTGTCAAGTGGATGTAATTGGGTACATCGGCACAATTAAAAATTGTATAGCAGTTCTTCCAACGTAACACCACTATCCGCTCCCATCTTTTCCATACGGATACGTTTCAGGCGTTTCTTCACGGAATCCCGCTCCAGATGCATTACTTGTGCCATACTCGACTGAGACAATTGCATTTTCACCATGCAGCAGTAACGCAAGTCGTCTTTATTGAGACTTGGGTAAGTCTGCTGCAAGCGTTTCGTAAAGTTGTCGAAGATAATATCAGCATTCTGCACAATGTCATCCCAATCTTCATCTGAAAGGATGACATTGCCGCCCTTCTCTAATTCTTGCACCACCTTCTGGCTTAATCTCCTGAAAAAGGTTTCCTTCAGCCTTGCTTCTTTTTGTTCCATTTCCACCATGCGGCGAAGACTCTCGGAAGTAGCCTTACGTTGTTGTTTCAGTTCCTTTTCCTGTTGCACGAGCTGATGTTGCTGCGCCATCAGGCGATTACGGTTACGGCGATAGATGAAATATACCGCACTTGCCACCCAAACCAACAGCAAAGAGATTGTGGTCATCCAATACACATTACGCTGCCTTTCCGCAGCCCGGGTGCGCCAATACAGGTTTTCTACCGAGAGCTGTTCGTGTTTGTAAAGCTCTTGCAATGCAATGGCTTCCTCAGTATGAAGATGCTGTCGTATGGTATCGGACAATCCTATGAAGCGTTGTAACATAGAATAGGCATCTGAAGCACGACCCATTTTATGATATATTTTCGCCATATTATTATAGGCGTCGGCCACAGAAGGAGGATTTGGACTGGAGATAACTTTCTGAAAATAGTGATATGCCGAATCATATTGTCCCAGTTTTCCAAACAACTCCAACTTTACTCCATAGAGTGAAAGAATTCTCACAGTATCTTTAGCTGGACGAAGAGCTATTGATTTATTTATATAATCCAGTGCTTTGGCAGGCTCTCCTTGCTGAGAATAGATACTACCCAGATTTGTATAGATGAAAGGAAGTTGCCGAGGAACAGAATCGTCTAAAGCCGCCTCATAGGCCGCCTGAGCATAGTAAAGGGCACTATCCAATTGGTTCAGAAACAAATATCCGGTAGAAATATCGCACAAGGCCATATTCTTATAGAACATATTTCCCAAATCCAAAGCCGCCTTCAAGGCTTCTTTGGAATAACGCACCTTACCGGAATATTCTTCCTGATTCAGACAAACAACTCCCAACCAGGTATTCACCCGGTAGAGCTGCTCATGATTACCACTATTTTGCAGGAAAAGCAGAGCTTTCAGAAAAGATTGCATGGCATCGCTCATCCGGTTAAGCCGTCTGTCCAGATGTGCTTTGCAGTAAAGGGCCCGTTCGGCATAAAGAGAATCGCCCGATTGGCTGAAATATTTAATTGCCGGCAGCAGCAAGGTATCTGTAGCTGCATTCAACTGTTGTTTCCTGTGGACAGCCTCGGACATCAGTAAGGCATAAAGTGCATAATCACGTTTCGATAAGTTATGCAACGGTTCTTTAATCTCATTCATTACGGTTATGGCGCTATCCGTCTCCCGTTCCGCCATCAGCTTCTCCGCCAAGGCCACGCGATTATCAGGACCACAAGCAACCAACATACCGCCCCATAGGATTATCCCTATCAAACTCTTCAATCTCATCTTCAATATCGTGTTATTCGTACGAATCCATCATCACTTCTCCAGTCTCTCCATGAATCAATATCACTCTGGCCATATCCGGCTGAATGGAATCGCGTATATCAATCTCCCACACCGGAATACCTTTTTGCCCGTCTATATACTGATTTACACTGACATGGGTGGTATCCGATAAATTAATATTCCTCAGTTTGGCAAAGATATAAATATCTCTCCATGTATACTTAAAAGCTTTTTCACTTTTTTCGTGCAAGCAAGAGTCAGGCGCCTGTGTCTGCTCATCTTCAGGGAAATGAACTTCTACTTTTTCCGATACTTTTGTTGCGGTCACCGAATTGATCTTCCGTATCACTCCCCATCCCAGCCAGCCGTCTTCCAACTCTATTTTAAGGCAGATGCCTCGTTCACCGCTGAGCCGGTATGCAGAGTCAATGGGCAAGTAGATGCGAGTGTAACGATCACCTTGTATAAATATCTCCCCGTAAGAAAATGTATTCAGCAACCATGCAGCAGAATGGGGATTGTAACTCTTACGCGTCCTGTCGTGTGGAGCGATATTGACAATTATATACTCACGGGTCTGTACCCCGGAAGTAAAGCAACTGTTCAGCCAGAACAGAAAGACAACCAGCACATTGGTACATAATCCCACTACAATACCTCCACACATAAAAGCATAGATGAAGTTTCTCCAATGATACCACCGCCCAGTGCTTTTTTTATAGATATAAACCATGCAGCTACACATCGTTATTGTCATAAAAAGAATAACGATTTTCCGGTTCAATTCTAAATAGCTGCCGGAAGAAAATGCAGTATGCATCAGCATTTCCTCTTCTATATACCACATCCTGCAATGCAACAGGAAGAGAAAGACAAAGACAGGCACCAGGATTTTCCATAGTGCCATTCTTTTCTTCGGCTGCTGTCGGGAGGCATCTTCGCCATGAACCGGTTGCTGTTTGGGTTTAAATTTCTTTCTGCTCATAAATACGGAAAAGCGAAGTGATTACTTGGTTTCTTCCCACTCTTTTTCCAGCTTACCATCGATATCATAGAGTTTCCATCGCCCGATGCGCCGCCCATTCCGACATTCACCCACTTCACGTATACGGTCGTTCTTCACGTAACGCGACTCAAACGGACCGCTCTGCCGGCCATTTATGTAGGTGGATATTTCCCAGTAATCATAGCGATTTGTAACTATCAGACGACGTTCTTTTCCATTGATACGACCGTATTGATAGGTGGCTTCATAAATAAGTTCACCATTCTCAGGATCGTACTCACGATAGAGCCCGTCTTTACGGTCATTTTTCATGTAGAATTCACGCTTACGGGTACCGGTTTTCCTATCAAACGAAACATGCAAGCCTTCTTCCCTGCCATTGACATAGGTTTCTATCATCAATGTATCACCACTTTCGGCAATCGTAATCCATCGCCCATCTTTCTGGTCATTCTTATAATGCCCCAGTACATGAGGAAGCCCAAAGATAAATATGGAAGAATAATCTCCGTCTTTCTGCCCGTTCTCATTATAATAAACGGTTTCATGAAGCTCATAGGTCCCTTTCATGAAAGTGAATTGCTTGCCTACCTGCTTACCGTCTTTATATGTATGATCCATGCGCAATGTGCCATCAAAGTCATAGCTTAATTCCTTACCATCCTGTTTTCCCATGCGGTAGTTCCTTTCGCGTTCCACTTTACCGGTGGTATAGTAAGTTTTGTGCGCACCGTCCAATTTCCCGTCTTTATAAGACTTCTCTTCTTTCAGTCTCCCCTCATCGGAGTACATCTTGAAGACACCGTTTTTGCGTCCCTCTTTATAAGCACCCTCACATATCAGTTTGTTGTATTCATGCTCTTCATACTTACCATTGTAAAGACCTTCTTTAAAGTCAGCCAGGATATAGGCAGAATGATAACCGTCTATGATACGGTGCTCACCATCCAAGGGCTTATCAGTCTTCAAGTCTCGGAACAAGATGCGGCCGTCTCCCATATTTATAGCTGACACCTGCTCTATCTGATACTCTTTCTGCGCACAGACATTCAGAAAGGCAAAAAGCAAAAGGCCAATAAATAAAATCAGCTTTTTCATTATGTCCTACAATTTTAAGAATCAATCGTTTTCCGCATCTTTAAGCATCTGCCTTATTACATCCGCATGATCGAGATAATCGTTTCCTGATAAGGTCAGGACATTGGTCAGACCGATAATGTTACTGTCAGAATCGTAAGAAGTCAGTAAACAATACATCTCCTGCCCTAATTTATCCTCTTCCACATGAATCTGGACCGGTGCGCTGTATGCTCCGGGCAACTCTGCCAGATACTCAAAGTCTTTTCTGAGAAACGCTTCCAGGATTCTGTTTATATCGGTTTCATCGCGTTTGAACTTCTTCAAACCCACCTCTTTTATCTTACCTCCACTCTCGCTATTATAATAATCGAAATTGCTCAAATACGCTGCAAGTAGACATATTAATACAGCAATTACTCCGACCGTCCGAACCAACCAACCCGCTACAGGGATAAAACCAGGAAAAATAACAATAATAACAGCGACTACAGCCAATCCATAATAAAGCATCGGCTTAACATTGTTCTTTCTTTTTTCAAATTTCACCGGGTTTGCTGCATAGAATTCACCCATATAGCTTGGGTAGAGTTTTGTTTGATTTTCCATAAATATTACTTTTTATAATGATTAATAATAGTTCTATCTTTTCTATTAATTGCATTGAAACAAAAATAGAAAGTAACCTGTAAACAATGAAACAATCGTGGGGGATAAATGAAGGGGACAAGTAATATTATAAAACATTGTTTATCAAAGGATAATAATATATATAGGATGGACAAATCAGGGGACATTTGTATTAAAGAGCTAATTTCACCAATGGCTTTGCACAAAGAATCAATAGAAAAACAACATTATCTCCTCTCAGGTATAGATTCGTTATCTTGTCTCTATATTTTCACATATTTCTACTTCCCGAATATCCTCCTTAGGCGGAATAATAGACTATTTCAGTAATCGGATATTTTCTTTGATGCCAAGATAATGTTAACTTCAAAAAGGAAATAACTTTTTCACAGCTTATATTTAAAAAGAAACCGGGATGATGAGATTTCTATCTCAATCATCCCGGAACTTATACCCTAATTACTGATGTTTTATTTTGTACTTGCCAACATTAAAGTAACATTATCATCATTCATTTCATAAACAGTCTTTTCAATATTGCTGTCGTAAGCGTTGCTCTTGGAGTTCCAGCGGGCATAGCTAAGTTCAACTTCATTGTTGGCATAGGAAACATCCATCTTGAAGTAAGGAACCCAAGCTTCTTTTGAGCTGTCCCATTTAGAAGCTTCCTTGCTGGTCACACGATTTTCTGTATCGTAAGTGTAGGTGTAACGGAGGTGGCGATACAGACGTCCGTCTTCGTTCTTAAAGATAGTCTTTGCGGTCATCAACTCGCCGGTCATCTCTTCATTCTTCACATACTGGGTAGGATTACTTGCACTTGCAGAGAAATTCATTACACTTGCCATTACTACTGCCAACATTACAACTGCTTTAGAAATTAAGTTCGTTTTCATAATCGTTATTTTTTTATTGTTATTACTTCTTGTTTTTTGAGAGGAAGTCTTTGTCAACCGCCTTCGACAATATATAGTCAATTGGCGTGCCAAAACAATAAAACACTGATTATCAACAAATATACGATTTCAAGCTATGTTCATTTCCGGACAAGTGTCCGCATGAAAACGAACAGTAAGGACAAAAAAATATTCGAGACACAGTTTAGTGCCCCGAATAAATATAGTAATCGAACAGTAAGAACTATACGTTTTCTTCCAACATCAGCCCCACACCTTTCACCGTTTTAATGCTGACTGATGAATCTTCAGCTATCAACTTACGGAGTTTCGTGACGAATACATCCAGGCTGCGGGAAGCAAAATAATCATCTTCCGTATTCCAGAACTTATCAAGAATGGCTTCGCGGCGTACTACATCACCTCTGTTCTCACAAAGCATTTGCAACAGTCCGGCTTCACGGGCGGTCAATGTCTTGTTTTCACCGGATGAATGTTTCAATATGGCGTGCGTAGCATCAAGCACATATTCCTTTCCAATCTTGTAACATTCGCTTTCGTCCTTACTCTTTTCACCTTTGGAGAGTTTCAACAAAGCATGAATATGGGCATCCAGTTCTTCGGGAATGAAAGGTTTCTTGATATAATTGTTGGCTCCCAACTCATAGCCTTTCAATACATTTTTGGGAGAAACCAAACCGGAAGAAAAGATTATAGGCGTCTCTTTATCCACCTCACGGATACGCTTCACCATCTCATAACCATCCATGATGGGCATTTCTATATCCGAGAGAATGACATCGGGACGATGTTCCCTCCACATTGCCAATCCTTCTTCACCATTGGCGGCTGCCAACACTTCATAGCCCTCTATGATATCTTCCAATCCGCTCTGAACGATGTAACGCAGGCTGGGATCGTCCTCAACTAACAATAACTTTATTGTATCCATGTCTTTGATATGAATTGTATTAACTTTCTATACTATAAATTATCAATTAACCTTCGCTCTTCCAATTCTTGCTTAAGCGTTTTCACAAGTTGCTCCTCCGAAGGTAAATAAATCTGGTATTTACTTGACAATATGGTAGTGTTATTTTCTGGTAACGAATAACGAACTACCATATTATTTTTATCTGCACATAGCAATATCCCGATAGTAGGATTCTCTTCCGGAAGTTTTTCCTCCCGATCATAATAGTTCACATACATCTGTAACTGTCCTATATCCTCATGGGTTATCTTCCGGGTTTTCAACTCATATGTTGCGTAGCCATTTATGTTGGCATCCAACTCTAATCCTTAGTATATAAATAGTTTCTTCATTTTCAACACAACATAAATTTAGCTACAAAAGAAGCTAAAAGTCTCCACCTTACCAAAATACATGCTCTAAAAAGCACTATAACTCGCATCAATTCTTCATATTTGGGAATCAACCTAAGTATTAACCCCAAAAATAAGAATTATGCTTGAAACAATCATTCGACGCAAATGGTACTTGAAGAAGCACCTTGACGCTCCTTTATTGAAGGAACGAGAAAGTTATCTTGCTTTCATGGCTGAAAAACGCAACTATAGCCATAACTATCTTCTCTCCTTGGCAGATTACCTACTGCTGATAGTCACAAGTCTCAATCTTGAAGATGGATGCTTTGGGCAAATCTCAATCAGTAGCATTAGAGATGCCGCTATTACATGGTCAAAGACAAAAAAGAACCATCCGATGAAGAGAAAAGAGAACACTCCCAGTAGCATTGCCAAATATATGGATGCTGCTTTTTCATGGCTTGCCTATGTAGGTAGATTGGATGGTATCTATACGGATAATGCTCTTATTTTGAATCGTCTTTTTACCCGCAAATATCACAAGTTGCGCTACCTCACCTATCCTTTGTTAAAAGAACGGGCTGAGTATCTTCAAATGTGGGAAGATAAAGGTGCGGCTATAATAACATTACGGTCAATAGCTGCATATCAACTTCATTTAATCGATTATCTGCATGTTCAGGATGGACATATGGTCAATATTGAGGATATCCGAAAGTCCGCAGAAAGTTGGATGACCGTACAGAAGCCCGGCATAAAAGATGCATCCGGCGAATATGCCAGAAGACGTTTCGTATCATACACTACTTGTTGGTTATCCTATATGGGGCAGTTTATACATGAAGACGGTGCGTTTCCCTTTAAAGGATTCGTAATGGAGTATCTTGATTGGTTGAAGCAATGCAAAGGCTACTCTCCAAGAACTATAGAAAGTAGATACAGCAAGCTTAAGACAATGATGCAGACCTTAAAAGTCGACAGTCTGGAAGACATAACCCCTTCGATTCTTGATAACTATATATGCAAGAGACATGATGAAGATGGTTGTAACAGAAGAACAATAGCTGCAACCGTCACCATCCTTCGTGGATTTTTCAAATACGCAGAAGAAAAAGGACTGTGTAATCCCGGACTTGTGTATAGTTTAAAAGCCCCGAGAGTATATGCTCATGAAAACTTACCTTCGTTTGTTCCCTATAACATAGTCCAACAGATCCTACAATCCAAAAAGGATACCGCCGGAATAGGTGTCAGGGATTATGCCATATTGCTCCTTTTGTCCGTATATGGTCTTCGTTGTAGTGAGGTTACAAACATGAAGTTGAAAGATATAGACTGGCGTAATGAAACGCTATATTTAAGACGGGCCAAGAACTGTAGGCCACAAGTGCTGCCTTTACTGCCCATCGTTGGAAATGCCATTGTCAGATACATCAAGGAAGTACGCTTTAATAAAAGTAAGAAAGAATACCTGTTTTTATGTAAACGCGCTCCTCATGAACAGTTATCAACTTCGACCATATACAATCTGGTCAAGAAAGAGTTGAAGGACAAAGGCCTTGAACTGCGTCACTATGGACCGCACAGCCTGCGACATACATGCGCCACACACCTTATAAATACAGGGCATTCCTTGAAAGAAATCGCAGATTTGTTGGGGCACGTGGGGCTTGACACCACACGCATATATGCAAAAGTAGACATTAAGAACTTACGTAAGGTTGCTGACATGAATTGGGAGGGCTTGCTATGAAACTGGATGAAATGACAGAACTTTATATAAGTTATAGACGGGCTTTGGGAGAAAAGTTCAAGACAAATACGCAAGCATTGCGTTCCTTTATGAAGTATATCGGTGGCGATACGAATCCGATGGAACTTACAATAGAACAGGTCAAACCTTATTTATATTATCCAGCAGGAAAGGTCACTGCCGGTTGGTTTATAAGGCATACAGCCTTGAAGGGCATGTTCCATTGGGCCGTATCACGGGGTATTATGACTGGTGTGCCCCTTCCCATAGACTTGCCCAGACGTTTGGAGCACATGACTCCTTATATATATAGTAAAGCGGAACTGAAACGATTGTTCTGTTCAGCCATGGAATACCAGAAAAACCGTAGTGCTATCTATCCTGAATGTATGAAGATGATATTGCAACTGACCTATTTTCTTGGATTGAGGCTCCACGAAACAATGTCTATAAAAATAAGAGACCTAAATCAATCGGAATTGTATGTGTATATTCGAGAGTCTAAGTTCTATAAGTCACGAATTGTCACATACAACCATAAGGTTAGAGAACTTATTAATACTTTCTTGAAATGGAGGGAAGAGCAAAATATGCGTACCGAACTTGAAAGCGGTCTCTTTTTAGACAAGAAAGGCGTGGAAATGCATATAGATACTGTCAGAGGAGCCTTTGAAAGAATCCGGAAATATGCCGACATATCCCGTTCAAACCAATCTCTGTTCCAGCCAAGGATACACGATCTCAGGCACACCTTCGCCGTTGATCGGCTTACTGCATGGTATAAGGAAAATCAGGATGTCCAAAAGTTGCTCCCTGTGTTGAGCACATACCTTGGACATACGCATTTGTCCCATACATCAGTCTACTTAACCATGACTGATGGACTGCTAAGAGAAGCAAGCAAACGTTTTGAATCATACATAAAACAAAAAAATGATGAATGAAGAGAATAAATCTTATGCCGGATACTGGATACGAAGGTTCCTTTGCGAATATCTGACAAATATACGCAACCTATCCGCCAATACGCTCAAGTCGTATCGCGATGCAATTAGGCTGCTGATGCCTTTTGTCGCCAAGTGTGTGAAAAAAGAAGTGGACAAGATACTCCTTGCCGATATTACAGATGCTAGGGTTGTCGACTTCCTGGATAGTCTTGAAAGAAACAGGTCGTGCTCAATCAAGACCAGAAACCTCAGACTGGCTGCTGTATATTCTTTTGCAAAGTACATATCCGTCAACTGCCCCGAGCATATAGAATGGAGTAGAAATATAAGAATCATACCGGTCAAAAAGACCGAGAGGACTTTGATAACGTACCTTGAAAAAGAGGAAATGAATGCACTGCTGGATGCACCTGATAAAAACACAAGCCAAGGTTGGAGAGATTATGCCCTCTTACTTTTTTTGTATAATACGGGAGCACGGGCAGATGAAGCTGCCACGTTATTGATAAGGGATTTATCCCTTCCCAAGAGAAAAGGATTAGCCGTAGTCAGCATTACGGGGAAAGGAAATAAAACCAGGCGTTGCCCATTATGGCAACATACCCGTGATGCACTATCTTCCATTATCAAAAACAGAACAGAGGATGAGTATGTCTTTTTAAACAGATTTGGACAACCCATAACCCGCTTTGGAATTTACGAGATGGTAACCCGTTACGCAGAAAAAATAAAAGAACTGATACCAACAATTAAGAAGAAGCGAGTCAGTCCGCACACTATTAGGCATACAACCGCAACCCATCTGCTCCAATCAGGTGTTGATATCAATACTATCAGGGCTTGGCTTGGGCACGTGTCCATCAATACGACCAATATCTATGCTGAAGTAAATATGGAAATGAAGGCGAAAGCACTGTCAAATTGTGAAATAGAAAAGAAGTATAAAGTGAAAAGTCATTGGAAGGATGATAAAAAACTAATGGATTTTTTGGATAGTCTGTGATATTATGCCAACTTTGCGTAGAAATTTATGTTGTATTGAAAATGATTGAACCGTTTATATACAAAGGATTAGAGTTGGATGCCAACATAAATGGCTACGCAACATATGAGCTTTTATGTTGTACACAACATAACAATTCTATAACAACAAAACAGCGCAGCAGACGATTATAAAAAATCAAATCTGCAAAGAATTCGTCATCTTCAAGTAGCAGACGCTTTTGCCGGGCCACAAAAGAAAAACCATTTCCTAATTCTAACAAGAAATCCTGCAAATGGGTAATTAATGCCTGTTCAAGGTCTTTTTCATAATATGCCGCTTCCTTTTTCAAACCAAGAAACTCCAGCACCATAGGATCTTTAATGATTTCCAAAGGTGTCTCTGGGATACGCTCTCTACGTGCTACAGCCAAAACAGCCTCCTTATCATTACTTAATAACAAACGTTCATAAAGGCCTGAATTGATTTGGCGTTCTAACTCACGCGCTGTCCAACAATTGTTCATCGCTTCCAGTTCGTAATATTCTCGCTTATCCGGATTATCTATTTGAATAAGAAGCCTATATTGAGTCCAATTGAATTGTGAACGCAGTGCGTTCACAATTGGATAAGTTTTATAAAATTGGCGGCAGAAAGCCAATTGACGATAAGAAAACCCACTGCCAAATTCCGGGACAAGCTCCTTAGAAAGATTTTTCAGCAAGTAAGCTCCATAATCGGCACGCTCCTTTCCATCTTGTTCCTCTTCAAAAATACGCTTCCCAAGTGTCCAATACATCTGTACACGACAGAAGTCTACACTTCGTACAGCATTAGTGCGTGCCTGCTGGATGATTCCTTTGATTTCTGAAAGAAAATCTACCTTTAATGACTTATCTAACTCCATCTTTATCAGTTATGATATCAGCCACAAAAGTAATAAATTATTCGTTAACCCGAAGATAACATTGCGATATCATTCATTCTTATTCTGATTACCGCAAGCATGTTCTTCACAAAAGGATATGCCCAGCAGGCAGAAGTCCTTACGTTGGGAGTCTCCACTTCGAATTTCCCAATCTGGATGTGCAACAAGTATCCGAAGAAGACCAGATAGATGTACTATCTCCTCAATATCAAAAAGAGATAGAGTTAATATCCAAGAAACTGGCACAATTCAAGCCGGATGCCATTGTCATTGAATGGCCTTTATACAAACAGTCAGAGATAGACTCTCTATATAACTCATACCTTGCCGGCAAGCATGAGCTGAACAGAAACGAAATTCAGCAGTTAGGTTTCAGAATAGCCCGAATGTGCAATGCCAAGATATACTGTGCAGATGCCTGGGGAGCACACACTACCCACATAGAGAAACTACTGGATGATGATGAAAGTAATGAATATCTGGCTTTTGAAGAAAGTTTCTCGAACTCTCCCGACTCTGCTTTATACTATGAAGATGAACCCATATTCAAGCAACAGGGGATACTTGCACAACTGATACATCTCAATGATCCGGTACATATCAAGAAAGATTTAGGAAACTATCTTATCAAACATTTCAAGTATGAATCCGTCAAAGGCGATTATACCGGAACAGATTTTGAATCCGGAAGATGGTTCAACCGGAATCTAAGGATACTCAGGAATATCCAGCGGATTCCCGATGCCGCCGGTAAACGAATACTGGTTATTTTCGGCGCAGCGCACATGAACATCCTGAACTATCTGTTTGAATGTTCTCCCGAATACAAACTACTGAATATAAACGATTACCTGAAGTAAATATCTGCTTCTTCTATTTTATCGGAAATGAGAACTTTGGCGGCCTAATCGTAGGGCCGCCACCAAAGTCACCACCGCCACGTTTATCAAACACCGTGCTACGCAGAATCTCGTATATTATTCCGCCTACATCCAGCCCCAGCTTAAACTTTTCGAAGCGATAATAAGGTATCACAACGGGAACCGTCTGCCAACCTCCACGCATGGCATCGTAATAGCGCTGGGCACCTACCTCCATACCAAAACGTTCGGACATATCAAGAGACATCGTAGCACCATAACTATTAGTGCTCATCCCATAGGAATTACCGATATCATACGAACCGAAGACATTGAAGGCAACCCGGTCGGAAGCACGATAAGTCAGCCTGCCCGCAGTACTGAAAGCTTGCCCGGTGATGTGAGACATATTTATCTTCATGGCATTGGCACGAAGTTGTAACGATAGCCGGTCATTAAAGATATGCTGATATCCTAACGAAGCATTATTGAAACGCCCGATGCCCGGAAGACTGGTCTGGCTCCCGGAACCGAATACCGCTCCATGAGGAAATTGCCTTAATACGCCTCCTGTGCTATAATCGCCCCGGAATAGCGGAGAAGGATTTATATGATAAGGTATACGGAGTTCCTCTTTCAAGGAGAAAGAAGGTAAATCACCTAACTGTATAGGATTTATCAAAGGGTATACGGTCTTTTCGGGAAGCAGGTTGACGGATGGAAGCTGAAATGCAGCTTTCGGTTTTATCAACATGCTATCAAGAGTGAAGCGTGTACTATCTTCCTGTGCAGAAAGCAACTGCAAACCAGAAATGAACAGAAAAAATAATCCCCAACGAATTGGGAGCCAAGATATGCCAACCCTGCGTGTCATAATCTACCTCCTTTGTTTTTTACGGACTCTGTATACAAAAATAGTAAAAGCCTATCTGAATAACAAATAGTTGAGCACATTTCATCTTTGCCAGCAGGCTTTTTTAACGCAAGGGGAATTGTAGCGTAAATTCACTGTAACTCCCTTCCATACTTTCTACCTTCACCATACCACCGTGAGCACTCACCACCTGCAACACATAATTCAATCCTAATCCGAAACCTGATGCACCCGTCTTACGACTGCCGGAAGCAACTCTCTCGAACTTATTGAATATCTTATGCTGTTCGCTCAAAGGAATACCAATACCGTTATCATGCACTCTAACAATGGTTTCATTCTCTGTCTTTTTACCTGAAAGAATAATCAGAACCTCTTCATTAGAGTACTTGACGGCATTGTCCACCAGGTTGGAAAGTATCTCACGCAGACAGAAAGCATCCGCATAAACACTACATCCTTCTTCACAATCTATATCGAAATGAACCGTCTTCGCTGCTTTCAACTGATACTTTTCTGCTATATCCCGTAACAACGGCCTTAAGGCAACTTCTTCTTTATGTAGTTCCAATTCCCCACGATCTATCTCTGTCAGCATTACTACACGATTGGAAAGTGTCAACAGATGTTCGCACTCATCTCCCATTACTTGCCTGTAACGGACCAGCTTCTCAGGCTTATCCGCCAACTTACCACTTGCCAGGATATGCGCTCCCATCATGACAGACTGCAACGGTGACTTCATATCATGTATCATGGAGTAAGTAAAGTCCTTCTGAAACTGCTCCAACCGACGCTGTGCCCGCAACATACGTATCTGAAAGAAAACACAGAGAGATACGAAAAGGAAAGCAATAAGCAGCGGCACCTGCATATACCATGTGGTACTCATAATAGTACGTTGTGGTGAACGAACCACAGCAAAGATGCAACTCGTACTATCCTTATCCAACGGAAACAACCGGGTAGTAATATCCCCGAAGTCAACAGCCGGACTACCAGTATAAAGTATCAACTCCCGGGACGGATACCTGATCCAACGGATATCCGCCCTATCCGGAAAGCCTGTTTCCAAAAGCTGTTTCCTGAAAACACTGTCGGCAAACTGCAAGGAGAACGGAATGGGCACACGGCTACGCAGACTAATCGTATCCTGTATATCATAAGCCATCTTTACGCGGAAATCTTCATCAAACTTATTGTAAAGATGTCGTATGACACTCAACTGTACCCGGTAACGATAACCTTTCTCCAGATATACCTTATAAAGTTCATTCATCATACGCCTCGGATAAGGGAGAAATTCTCCCGGTGAACTATCCCAATTAAAATCAGGATTAGCCTTAGTGAAAAGCGGATACCTATGTAAGTCTGCCTCCCGGTAGAAAGCCTCTTCCAATTGCTCCTCCGCCTGATACCGTATCTTTTGAGATGTAATATAATACAAATATCCCGACCAGACAGCCAGCAACAGGAATACTCCAACCAGGCTGACTATAGAAATTGCTTTAAGAGAAATAGGCCTGCCTGTACTTCCTTGCCGGATTTCTGCTTTGGCATGTGCCAGAGTATCATTGGTTCTCTCAAAGAGTACGTTGCTTTGTGCCTCTATCTCTTGCCAGTTTTCTGTGGTTATCAAGTTCTTCATCCGGCTGACGGGATGTTTCATTTCTTCGGCCAACGTATAGAAGTCCTGTTGTTGTTTCTGCAAGTCGTGCCGTTGACGGAACACCGACTTCATCTGCACAATCAAGGCATAGACAGCCGTACCCAGCAATAGCCATGTAATGAATGACAGTAACAGGAGTCTCTTCTCCATCTCCTTGGCAGGGAAAGAAAGAATGACACGGACAGCCTCCCCACGGGATTTAAAGGTAAAAGCAGTTTCGGAAGTAACAGCGGCAAAGTTACGGATACTTACCTGAGGATTGGTACTTGCCAGCACCTCATTTGTATTTACATTAATTCGCTCCACGGTCAGTGTTCCATCCATGTCTAACTTCCGCAACTTATTGTGCAACACGCTATCTATGGTGGCTAACGGAATTTCTTTTATTCTATACACCCGTTGCAAAGCCTGTGCCACTTGCTGGGAAGTACGCTTATTCCTTTCATTCCCATCAATCCGCTTGTATTTAGGATTGGGTGCATACGCTATGATAGCTATTGAATTATCAGGATAAGGAAGGTTGTTCACCAAATTATCCACTGTCTCCGTGAAAGACATCCAAAAACACTTGTTTAGTAACTTCTCCGCTTCCTGCATCTGTGCATGGAAAGCATAAAGCATTCCGCCCAACTGTATCAACACAACAGCAATCAGACTCACAAGTGAAAGAGAGATGACAGTACGTAATTTCATCTTATCTGTTTATATTCGCCTGCAAAAATAGCAAATAACTATGGATCACGGAGTAATGTACTACTTTTTATATGCGATGAGAATGCGTTCTTTCCAGCCAATGGCAAGGTACGATGAAAAGAAACGAACGAAAATCAGCATCTCACTGATTAAAAGAGGAATATAAAAATACATACAACTCTAAAAAAATACAAGGAAAGCTTTCCAGAGTTGCAAAGATATCGTTAACCTAATGATAACATTACGATAACATTCATCCTCATGCCCCTGCCCTATCTTTGCAACATCA
>ERZ773183.414-NODE-414-length-51147-cov-19.799460_pt1 | contig 51147 bp, 43 predicted proteins | sample MGYA00580532_ERZ773183 | MGnify/ENA primary metagenome ERZ773183 (study PRJEB29015, sample SAMEA2737791) | human gut metagenome | biome: human gut; feature: human-associated habitat; material: faeces | place: China | collected 2012 ...
CGGCCTCGTCTTCACTCGGCCACCCGCGCGGCGAAGAGATATATTGCCAGAGTCCAAGACGCTGTGCAGTGAGAATCAGCACTTCACATTTCCTCCATGAATGGCATATTCGACCCTTTATGCAAAGGAAGGCGCTTCAGGCGATCTTTCACCTCATATAGATGACGACCATTCGGTTCTCGTACATATGTGCGGCGGTCATCTGTATGGAACACACACCCTGTTCCGGCCGGGCAACGCCGCGCCCCCACCTCCCCACGCCGATCCGCCTGGACGCTCGGCAACTTCGCACGAACCCAAGGGAAGAAGGGGCCCGAACTCGGCCTTTCCGGAGAGCTCCGTACCGGCCCGGGGATCGCGAGCGCATATAGGAAAACGGGACGCCCCCTGCAGGGGCACCCCGTTTGAAGGCACATTAGGCCTCGAGAGCCTTCTTGGCGATGGCGGCGAGCTCGTTGAAGGACTCGATGTCCTCATAAGCCATCTGAGCGAGGACCTTGCGGTCAAGCTCGATGCCGGCGAGCTTCAGGCCGTGCATGAACTGGGAGTAGGAAATGTCGTTCATGCGAGCAGCAGCGTTGATACGAGTGATCCACAGGGAGCGAATCTCACGCTTCTTGTTGCGGCGATCGCGGTACTGGTACTGGAGGGAGTGCTGCACCTGCTCCTTGGCGTACTTATAGGAACGGGACGCCTGACCGTAATAACCCTTTGCACGGTTAAGGACGGTACGACGCTTCTTCTTGGCGTTCACAGCGCGCTTCACACGAGCCATATCTAATCAACTCCTAAATGAGATTACAGCGGTAAATACGGATTAACGGCCGGCGAGGCGGGCATTGATGACCTTGGCGTCGGCGGCGGCCAGCTCGGCCTCCTGGCGGAAGCCACGCTTGCGCTTGGTGGACTTCTTGGTCAGGATGTGGCTCTTGTAAGCCTTGGCACGCATGATCTTGCCAGTGCCGCTGCGGCGGAAACGCTTCTTGCTGCCGCTGTGGGTCTTCATCTTAGGCATGGAAAACTCCTTCTGATACCTGGTGGTTAACTACTTATCGCACGGCTCGGCGTCGCCCTCGTTGTCGAAGGCTCCCTTGATCGGGGCGAGCAGCATGAGCATGTTACGGCCTTCCAGTTTGGGCTGGGACTCGACCGTAGCGAACGGTTTGAGGTCCTCTGCGAGGCGCTCGAGCACGTTCAGACCCTGCTCCGGGTGGGCCATCTCGCGGCCGCGGAACATGATGGTGATCTTGACGCGCGCGCCCTTCTTGAGGAAGCGCAGGACGTGACCCTTCTTGGTCTCGTAATCGCCCACATCGATCTTCGGTCGGAACTTCATTTCCTTGACCTCGACCTTGGACTGGTTCTTACGAGCCTGCTTGGCCTTCATGGCCTGCTGGTACTTGAACTTGCCGTAGTCCATGACCTTGCACACGGGAGGCTCGGCGTTGGGCGCGATCTCCACCAAGTCAAGGTTCTGGTCGTCGGCGATGCGCTGCGCATCACGAGTGTCGAACAGACCCAGCTGCGATCCATCGACGCCGATGAGACGGACACGCGGGGTGCGGATCTCATCGTTGATGCGGGTGTCATCAGACTTAGCTATCTCAATACCTCCTTCTTGCAACTCGAACAAAAAACCCGGCCACCTCAACGGTACCCGGGTCTACAGATCTTGGGAGATGTGCGCACCGAGGTGCGGACATACATCTTGATTTGTACGACCAGACAGCTACCGATATAGCGCCGAAAGGTGGGGACCCGCAGGTCCCTCTTTCCTGCTGGAAAACCAGCGACTTGTGAATGATAGCACGGAAGTCATTTGCTCCATGGTTTCATCACGAGAATACCGCCTCCCTCGATCTTGCATCAAAGGGATGCGAACGCGCATATGGTGCCCGAGGTGAGAGTCGAACTCACACGCCCTCGCGGGCGGAGGATTTTGAGTCCCCTGCGTCTGCCATTCCGCCACTCGGGCATAAAAAAAATGCGCTGGGCTATGGTACCACAGCCCAGCGCGCGCATCAAAGCTGAAATGAATCAGTTACGCCTTGTTGACGGAGCCGAACTCCTCCATGAGCTCCTTAGTGCGAGCCACGATGGCCTCGCGACCGGGCTTGAGCACCTTGCGGGGGTCGAAGCCCTTGCCCTCGAGGTCCTTGCCGGCCTCGATGTACTCACGGGTAGCAGCAGCGAAGACGAGCTGCAGGTCGGTGTTCACGTTGATCTTGGAAACGCCGAGGGAGATGGCCTTCTGGATCTGGTCCACCGGGATACCAGTGCCGCCGTGGAGAACCAGCGGCAGGTCGCCCACGGCCTCCTTGATGGCAGCAAGAGCGTCGAAGGACAGACCGGCCCAATCCTCGGGGTACACGCCGTGGATGTTGCCGATGCCGCAGGCGAGGAAGTCGACACCGAGAGCGGCGATCTGCTTGCACTGGTCGGGGTCGGCGATCTCACCCTGGCCAACGATACCGTCCTCGACGCCACCGATGCCGCCGACCTCGGCCTCGACGGAGATGCCCTTCTCGTGGGCGATCTTCACGATCTCAGCGGTGCGGTCGAGGTTGATCTGGAAGGTCTCCTCGTGGGAGCCGTCGTACATGACGGAGGTGAAGCCGGCCTCGATGCACTCAAGGCAGTTCTCGTAGGTGCCGTGATCGAGGTGCAGGGCGACCGGGACGGTCACGCCGGTGGCCTCGACGGCGGCCTTCACCATGTCGGCGCAGACCTTGAAGCCGCCCATCCACTTGGCGGCGCCGGCGGAGCACTGGATAATCAGCGGGGACTTGGCCTCCTCGGCGGCCTGGAGGATGGCGAGCGTCCACTCCAGGTTGTTGGTGTTAAACGCGCCGAGGGCGTAGTGACCGGCCTCGGCATCCTTCAGCATCTGAGCTGCATTGACGAGCATATTGGACCTCCCATTGTCCATACTCTGAACGGTAAACGTTTGCATTTTACCACGCGAACGGAGGCGCGGCGTGTTCAAACGAGGTGTAAACCCACCTAAACCGCGGAGATGAGCGCTATCGGTAATGACGCAGACCGCGACGCATGAAGAGATTGCTCTCGAGCTCGCGCTCGATGGTGGTCGTGTCATTGTGGCCGATCAGGCACAGGGTATCCGCGGGCAGGAGCGCTCCGATCTTGCCGAGCGAATCGATAATCTGCTTCTCCGAACCGCCCTCCAGGTCGGTGCGGCCGTGCGCACCGGGGAACAGCGTATCCCCCACAAAGGCAACATTGCCGGTGGCGGCGGCGCAGAAAAGCACAATGCCGCCCGGCGTGTGCCCCGGCGTTGCCACGACCTGCAACTCCACATCGCCAAAGGCAACGACATCCCCCTCGTTAAGCAGGCGATCGGGCGCGGGCGGCAGCTCGTGGTCGAAGCCCCACATCTCGCGCATGCCCTCGATTGCACGCCCCATGATCTCCGAATCGGCTTCGGAGATGAGGAACGGGACGTCGCTGCCGAGTGCGCGACGCATGCCGGCGACGCCACCGATATGGTCCGCGTGCCCGTGTGTGCAGATAATGGCAGCGACCCGCTTACCGGGACAGCGATCGGCCAGCACCTCGGCGAGCCTCTCCCCCTCCCAGGCGGGGTCGATGACGACGACCTCATCGTCACTCGCGGCAAAATACGTATTGGTTTGGATGGGACCGTTCGTCACGCAATGGATGGCGAGGCTCCCCTTCCTGTTCATATCAAGCGTCATGTCCATACCACGCTCTCGTTCACGTCTAATACTCAACAGGGCTCAATTTTACCCATGGCAACCCCGATATTACCTATGGTCACTCGGAGATCGCCTATGGCTTTCCACCATTTGAACCGCTCAAACGGCGAAAAACCATAGGCAATTCATCGCTTCGCATGGCTTTCAGCTGAGGCCGGCGTGACTCAATTTGTACCTGGCCCCATTTGAGACGTGGAGACGGCGCTTCTTTGAGGCACCTGGCCCCATTTGAGTCGGTTAGCGGCGGCGCTTCATCGTCTTGCTGCCCTCGCCCGGCATGAGGCGGCGAGCATCGTAGACGCTCTCGACGGCGCCAATTGCGCCGAGGAGCGGGTCGAGGCGGCTCGCGTCGGAGATCTCGATGAGGAAGCGCAGGGTCGCGATGCCCTCGCGATTGGTGGACGTGGCGGCGGAAAGAATGTTGCCGCCGGCATCGCCGATCGCGATGGTGACGTCCTTGAGCAGGCCCATGCGGTCGATGCACTCGACAACGATCTCGACCTGGAAGAGGGCGTCGGCGCCGTTATCCCAGCTCACGCCAATCATCCGCTCGGGATGCTCCATGAGCCCCTTGACGTTGGGGCAGGTGGCGCGATGGACGGAGACGCCGCGGCCGCGGGTGATGAATCCCACGATGTCATCGCCCGTCACGGGGTTGCAGCAATGCGCGAGGCGCACGAGCATGCTATCGCCCTCCGCCCCCTCGACGAGCACGCCGCTGTTGCCCTTGGAACGCTTGCCCTTGCCGCTACCGCCCGTGCGCGGCGGCTGATGCACCACGCTCGCGATGGCCTCCGCCTTGGCATCGGCGGCGCTCTGGGGCCTGGGGTCGAGAATCGCCTGGACCTTGTTTCCCACGGCTCGCGGCTGGACCTTGCCGGCGCCCACCGCTGCAAACAGATCCTCGAGGGACTTGTAATTCATATCGGTGGCGACCGCGTTCAGCGCGCGGGTGGAGCGGGGAGTGGAGATGCCGTAGCCGCGCTTACGCAAATCGCGGGAGAGCATCTCTCGACCAGCCGCGGCATCCTCGTCCTTGGTGGCCGCCGCGAAATACCGACGGATCTTGGACTTGGCGCTCGGCGTCTTGACGATGTTCAGCCAGTCGCGCGAGGGCTTGGCATTCTTGTTGGTGAGGATTTCAACACGGTCACCCATCGACAGCTCGTGGGTGAGCGGGGCCACGGCGCCGTTTATGATCGCGCCCACGCAATGGTTGCCAACCTCGGTATGGACCGCATAGGCGAAATCGAGCGGAGTGGACCCCACGCGGAGGTTGAGCACCTCGCCCTTGGGGGTGAAGACGTAGATCTCCTGGTCGTACAGCTCGACCTTGAGAGAATGCAGAAACTCCTTCGGATCCTCGATCTCGTCGCTCGCGGCCCAATCGAGACTGCGCTTGAAGGCGTTGATCTGGTCATCCAAGCTCTGGGCGCCGGCGTCCTTGCGAGCGCTCGAACCGCCCGAGCGCTTGTAGAGCCAATGCGCGGCGATGCCATATTCGGCCTGCTCGTGCATCTCGTACGTGCGAATCTGAATCTCGAGCGGACGGGCCGTGGGACCGATGACCGTGGTGTGCAGGCTCTGGTAGTTGTTGGCCTTGGGCATGTTGATGTAATCCTTGAAGCGCCCGGGCACGGGCGTCCACAGGGAGTGCGCGGCGCCGAGCGTGGAATAGCAATCGACGACGCTCTTGGTGATCACGCGCAAAGCGACCAGGTCGTAGATCTCGGAGAACTCCTTACCTTTGCGCTTCATCTTCTGATAGATCGACCAGTAGTGCTTGGAGCGGCCCGTGATCTGATAGCCCTCGATACCGGCGCGCTTCAGCTCGTCGTCGAGTGCCTTGATGGTCTCGGTCAAGAAGCGCTCGCGGGCCTCGCGGCTCTCGCTCACCATACGGGCGATGCGCTGGTACGACTCTGGCTCGAGGTAGAAGAAAGACAGGTCCTCGAGCTCCCATTTGATGGAGCTCATGCCCAAGCGGTCGGCGAGCGGCGCGTAGACGTCCATGGTCTCGCGCGCCTTGAACAGGCGGCGATCGGCGGGCAGCGCCGCCAGGGTGCGCATGTTGTGCAGTCGGTCGGCGAGCTTGACGATGACCACGCGGATGTCGCGGCTCATCGCGAGGAACATCTTGCGCAGGTTGAGCGCCTGCTTGCCGTCCATGGTGTCGACGTCGATGTTGGTGAGCTTGGTCACGCCGTCCACAAGATCGGCGACAGTCGCGCCGAAGAACGCCGTGACGTCCGCGAGCGAGGTGGTGGTGTCCTCGACCGTGTCGTGCAGCAGTGCCGCGCAAACTACGTCGCAGTCCATCTTGAGCTCGGACAAGATGATGGCCACCTCTACCGGATGGTTGATGTAGGCCTCGCCGCTACGGCGCTTCTGCGCGCAATGCTTCTCGGCGGCGAAACAGTACGCCTGCTCGACAAGGGCGCAATCCTGCTCCCCCATGTACTTGCGCACCAATGAGGCCAGTCGATCGTAGTTGTCCGCCTGGAACTCGGTGGGCAGGTCGTCTGCATGCGCGTAGTGCACCATCTCGGCGCTCGGGCGCAGAGATTCGGCACCCGCCTTGTACTCCATGGCCTTGTCCGGATGGGTCCCTGTGGCCGTCTGCTTATCCATTGACGGCACCCCCCTCGTGTACCTGCGGTGTTATGGGACGGTTGATGCGTGTCAGCATATCATGCGCGGACGCGGAAAGTGCCCAATCGCGGAAGGCGGAGAACTCTCGGCGGGCGTGAAGGCCCTCGAGATACAAAATCGAGCGATTCAGGTCGACATGACCGGGGTTCTCGACCATCTCGATGGCCCGGGCATCGTCATCTCCGGTCACACGAGCGAAACCGAGCTCCTCGAAAATGGCCAGGCCGCTGGGCACCGCACGTTCGTCGACGGGCGTGCGGGCATCGACTGCCAAACACATCTGTGCGATATCGAGATCGCTCGCGGGCAGCGGGCCCGTGGGCGCACCACCGCGATGGCGGCGCCACATGGTCTGCAGCGCGCGATACAGTGTCACCAACTCGCGACGATCGGGGGCCGCGGCGTCCAAAAGCCGCTCGTTGATGCGCGCGTCGCGGCCAGAATAGAGCAGGTGGATGCTGGCGGGCGCCCCATCGCGCCCCGCGCGGCCGCTCATCTGATTGAACTCGATATCGCCAAAGGGCATATGGTAGAGGACCACATGACGGATGTCGGGGATGTTCACCCCCTCGCCAAAGGCGGAGGTGGATACGATGCATGCGAGTTCACCGTCGCGGAAAGCGGCCTCGACGGAGGCGCGCTCGGGCCGTGTGAGCCCCGCATGGTAAAACGCGATGCGGGCGCCCAGCTCGGGCACTCGCCGCCGCAACGTACGGCACAGCGCCTGGGCCTGATCGCGCGAATTCACGTACACCACGCTCTTCTGCCCCGTAGCAACGATCGACACCAGCCTGTTCTCGCGGCTGGAAAGATCGCGACCATCGTCGAGCTCCAGATTCTCGCGCACGGCGGCGTCCACGACCTGGGCGTCGACGGGCAAAAGACGGCGGATCTCTGCCGCGACCTCGGCCGAAGCGGTCGCAGTCACCGCAAGCACAGTTGGATCGAGCAGGTCGTGCAGGATCTGGGGCATGTCGAGGTAGACCGTACGGTCGCCGCCCTTGGCGCCCGCCACATGATGGGCCTCATCCACAACGACGAACCCGATGCGACGTGACGCGGCGAAGCGCGCGCGATGGATGGAAAGGAACTCGGGCGTGGTGAGGACGATGTCGAGCTTCCCGGCCCCCAATAGGGAGAACGCACGGTCGCGCGCAGCCGTGGGCGTGTCACCCGTGAGGATGCCCACGCGGACTCCAAGAGAGGCGAGCGTCTCCTGCAGGTGATAGGCCTGATCGGTCACAAGTGCGCGAAGCGGATAGACGAATATGCTCGCGGAGCCGTTGAGTATCGCCTCTCGAACCGCATGGACGTGGAAGATGAGGGACTTACCGCGGCCCGTGCCCATCACGGCGAGCACACCGCGACGCTCTTTGAGAGCGTCGAGCGCGTCTATCTGCGCGCGATGGGGCTCGGCCGGGCCGATGAACGTGTGAATGAGGTTGCGCGTGAGCTGCTCGTAGGGAAGACGCGCCAACGCGACGCGGCGATCGGCGTCGACCGAAGTCGCGCACGGGCGGGCGCACGCGGGCTTCGAAGCGCGATCCCCCGCCCGCTCTCCGACTCGGACAAGGGCCTCGCCCGCCGAGACGGGCTCTTCACACGAGCGGCACAGGATGTCCTTGACCATGAGCTTGGGCTTCACGCGCCCTTGCCAGCACTCGGCGACCGCCTCGAACACAAGGTCGACCACCGTATCGCAATTCACCAACTGCTCGACCTCGGGCGCCCGGAACATGATCGCCGGCACGCTCGCAGCTCCATCCGTGGCGATGAAGCGCATATGGTCGCCGGTCTTGCCCACGACAGCGCGGTCGCACATCGTCACACCGCGGGCGGCCAGCAGGGGAACGCGATTTCCCTGACCGAATGGCTCGAGCATCCCGATCTGGCGGATGGTCTCGATGTCGAGCTCGTCGAGTCCCACCGTGGCGGCAATCTCGCCCCGGTCCTCGAAATCCTCAGCCGGAAGATCGGCCAGCACCGCGTTCAGGCGGTCGCGCAGGGCGTCGAGGTTCTCGACCGCGCAGGTGACGCCAACGGCGCCGGCATGGCCCCCGAAGCGAATGAGCAGGTCGGAGCACTTCTCCACCGCCTCGAACAGGTTGACGCTACCCACCGAGCGGCCCGATCCGCGGGCAACGCCGTCCTCGATGGAGAACAGCAGCGCCGGCACGTGATAACGGTTGACCAGACGGCTCGCGACGATGCCCTTCACACCTTCGTGCCAGCCCTCCCCGCCCACAACGATGGCGCGGCCACCGTCGTACGTGCGCTCGGCGAGCTCCTCGGCCTGGCCGGTGAGCTCGGCCTCGATTGCACGGCGCTGTTGATTTATCTCCTCGAGCGCAGCGGCGAGGCGGCCGGCCTCCACGGCATCGCGGGCGAGCAGCAAGTCGAGGGCGAGCGTCGGGTCCGCCATGCGACCGGCTGCGTTCAAACGCGGGATGAGGGAAAAGGACAGCGCGTCGGCCGTGATGGTGGATAGGTCGGTCCTGGTGACCGCCGCCAGGGCGATGTAACCGGGGCGGGCAGTCGCGCGCATATGCGCGATACCGTCGGCCACGAGGGCGCGATTCTCGGGCGTGAGGCACATCATGTCGCTTACCGTGCCGAGCGCGGCGACCTCCGTATAGGAACGCCAGAGCTGCGGCTTCCCCAGTCGCTCGCCCAGGATCTGGACGAGTTTGAGGGCCACTCCGGCGCCCGCGAGCTCGCGGCTGGGGCTCTCGTCGACCATCTTGGGGTCGGTCACCGGAATGCCCACGGGAACAAGATCGGACGGCTCGTGATGGTCGGTCACCACGATGTCAATCCCGCGGCCGGCAAGCGCCACCACCTCATCACGTGCGGCGATTCCATTGTCCACCGTGATGACGAGGGAGGGCTCACACGCCTCGACCACGCGGTCGAGCGCCTGGGCCGTGAGGCCGTACCCTTCCTCGAAGCGGTGGGGAATGAAGGGGTACACACATGCGCCGAGCTGGCGCAGGGCCTCGGTCAGCAGGCAAGTCGAGGTGATGCCGTCCACGTCGAAATCGCCGAACACCGCAATGACCTCGCCGTCGCGCACGGCGCGCTCCACACGGGCGGCCACCTCTGCCATACCGGGAATGATGAGCGGATCGGCCCAATCACGCTCGAGGGAGGGGGTGAGGAAGAGCCTGCCCTCCTCGACGCCGCCGATCCCATGCGCGACCATGATACGCGCGACCAAAGGCGCGACGCCGAGAGCGGAGGCGAGCCGCTCCTCGAGTTCGGGGTTGTTAGGGGCAATGCACCAGCGGTGCGTGGTGGAAAGCGAAGCCATGCGATCAAATCCTTTGTCGCCCGCTACGGCGGGCATGCACGTTGAACGGATCAAAGTATACACGTGCGTTCCGACAAGAATCTCACCCGCTCGGCGAACGCGCCGCGGGGGCCGGCGCGGAACCCGTAACGAAACGGCAATGCGCGCGGGGTATGCTGGGTGCCCAAAGACCAAATGAGGAGGACGGCATGGACGCATGGAAGCGGCTTGGAGGATTCATCGGGGCGAACATGCCCGTCATCGTCGTGGGATGCGTCGCCACGGGCGTGCTGCTCCCACACGAGCTCGCCTGGCTCAAACCGCTCGTCCCGGCCCTCTTCGCCTTCATGACGTTTCAAGGATCCCTCGGCAACACCTTGGGTCAACTCGGCGAGGTACTCCGCCATCCGGCGCCGCTGTTCGCCATCCTCGGCGTGTCCCTCGTCGCCATGCCCGCCCTCGCGTTCCTCCTGTCGAGCGTGATCTTCGCCGGCAACACCAACATCGTCACCGGGATTTTGATCGAGTACAGCGTTCCCATAGGAATCGTCAGCTTCATGTGGGTGGGTATGTTCTCGGGCAACACCGCCCTCGCCCTGACGGCGATCCTCGTCTCCACCCTGGTGTCGCCAATCACCATCCCGCTCACGCTTAAGCTGCTCATGGGAGCAAGCATCGATGTCGATGCGCCGGCCATGATGTTCGACATGACGCTCATGATCGCGGCGCCGGCGCTCGTCGGCATGATCGTGAACGACCTCACGAGAGGCTGGGGGCGGGACGTGCTCTCGCCCGTCGCCGCCCCGCTCTCCAAAATATTCCTCGTGCTCATCATCACGTCGAACTCGACGGCCATGAGCGAGTACGTTTTGCACATGACCTGGACGCGACTGGGCGTCGCGCTGTTCATCCTGTTGTTCGCGCTGAGCGGTTTTGCCTGGGGCGCGCTCGCAGCCCGAGTCCTGCGCGTGAACGCGCCCACGGCCGTGACAATGAGCTTCGATTGCGGCCTGCGCAACATCTCATCGGGCGCCGTGATCGCCACGCGTTATTTCCCGGGGGAGGTCGTGTTCCCCGTCATGTGCGGGACTTTGTTCCAGCAGCTGCTGGCGTCGCTGGTGGGACGCGCCATGACTCGCGCGGTCGAGCGGAGGGACGCACCGCAAGGACAAAAGGGCCGATGCGACGAGGGACGCGGCTAGAGGACGACGATCTTGGTGCCGTGCAGCTCATCGACGCCCAGGGCACACGCGACCTGTTCCGCGTTCTTTGCGGTGATACCGCCGCCGGGCAGGATCGTGAGTCGATCGCCCGCATGGGCGATCAGGGCGCGGAGGTGCTCGTAGTTGTCCTCGATGGACGTGTTGGCCGGACCGCCATGCGTGAGGATGTGGTCGACCCCGAGCTCCGCCAGCGCATCGATTGCGGTGAGCTGCTCGGCCTCATCGAGTGCATCGAACGCCATGTGGAACGTGATGCCGAGTTCGCGGCCGCGCATCTCGCCCACACCCTGAGCGACCTTGACGAGGCGGCCGGTGGCATCGAGGTCGAGTTCGAAGCCCTTGCCCTTGGAGCGGCGCTTGAGGCAACCGAGGACGACGCCGTCGACGCCGTTGGCACCCGCGTAGCGGATGTCGGTCTCCATCGCCCTCATCTCCGCCTTGGAATAATCGAAGTTGCCGCGACGGGGACGGATGATCACACGGAGCTCGGCCCCCTCGTGCTCACGCACGATGCGCACAGCCTGCTCGATCACGCCGGCGGACGGTGTGGTACCGCCCTGGGCGAGGTTGTCGCACAGCTCGATGCGATCGGCACCGGCGCGCAGGGCCGCCTCGATATTGGTGAAGTTCTCGGCGCAATATTCGAACAGCATAAGGTCTCCCCAAAGTAGAAACGTTTGCCCCCAGGATAGCGCACGCCCCCGCGTCGCGATCGAGAACAGGCGCAAATTGCGACATTGAACGCGCTTCGATTCGCGCTGATTTCCAAAATACGCGCACTCCCGCGCGGCGGCGACGCATGAAAATGCGCGCCTCCCGCCGGATGGCATTGCGGGAGGCGCGCTGAGGCAAGGACGCTCGTCTCGGAAACGGATCCGAGGCAAACGTCAGCCACCGAGATAAGCGCGACGGACGTCGTCGTTGTGCAAGAGCTCCTCGCCCGTGCCGGAGAGCGTGACCTTGCCCGTCTCCATCACATAGGCGCGGGTGGCGATCGAAAGCGCCATCTGGGCATTCTGCTCGACGAGCAAAATCGTGGTACCCGCCTCGTGCAGCTCCTTCACGATCTGGAAGATCTGCTCGATGAGAATGGGTGCCAGGCCCATGGAGGGCTCGTCGAGCATGAGCAGATGAGGGCTGCTCATAAGGGCGCGACCCATGGCGAGCATCTGCTGCTCGCCGCCGGACAGCGTACCGGCCACCTGCCTACGACGCTCCTTCAGGCGCGGGAAATGCGCGTAAACGCGCTCCAGGCCGGGGGCGATCTCGGCGTTGGGACGCGTATAGGCACCCATTTCGAGATTCTCCTCGACGGTCATCTGGGCGAAGACGCGGCGCCCCTCCGGGACGTGCGCCAAGCCGCGAGACACGAGCTTGTCGGCGGGGGTGCGCATGATATCCTCGCCCATGAATTCAATAGAACCGGTGTTGGAGCGCAAAAGGCCGGAGACGGTCTTCAGCGTAGTGGACTTGCCGGCGCCGTTCGCGCCGATGAGCGCCACGATCTCACCGTCGAACACCCGGAAAGAAACGTCCTTGATGGCATGGATCGCGCCGTAATATACGTTGATGTCCTCGACGTTCAGAATGCAATCGGCCATGGCCCTTACGCCTCCTTCCGCTTGCCGAGATACGCCTCGATGACGGTCTCGTTGTTCTGGATCTCCTCGGCGGTGCCCTTAGCGATCACCTTGCCGAAATTGAGCACGCAGATGCCCTCGCAGATATTCATGACGAGGTTCATGTCGTGCTCGATGAGCATAATCGCGATGTTGAAGGTGTCGCGGATCTTGACGATGTTCTCCATGAGCTCGACTGTCTCGGACGGGTTCATGCCGGCGGCGGGCTCATCGAGCAACAACAGGCTCGGGTTGGTCGCAAGTGCGCGGACGATCTCCAAGCGGCGCTGAGCACCGTAGGGCAGGCTGCCGGCTTGATGGTCGGCGAGGTCCTGCATGTCGAAGATCGACAGCAGCTCCAGCGCACGCTCGTGCGCCTCGCGCTCGCGCCTCCAATACGCAGGCGCGCGCAGGATGCCCGAGAGCGTGGAGTACGCCTCGGTGTTGTGCAAACCGACCTTTACGTTCTCCTCCACCGTCATGGTGTCGAACAGGCGGATATTCTGAAACGTACGGGCGATGCCCATGCGGTTGACCTGGTGGACCGTCTTGCCGCTCGTGTCGTTACCGTTGAGCAGAATCGTCCCGCGCGTGGGCGCATACACTTTGGTGAGCAGGTTGAACACCGTGGTCTTGCCCGCGCCGTTAGGTCCGATAAGGCCGGCGATCTCGGTCTTGCCGATGGTGAGGTTGAAGTCGTCGACCGCCTTCAGACCGCCGAAGTCGATACCGAGATGCAGGGCCTCCAGGACGGGGGCGGAGTCGACGTCGCGCTCGGGCACGATGGAGTGGCTGGGCACGGGCACCATCTTGCCACGCTCGAACTCGAACTTAGGCATCGGCGCTCACCTCCTCTTTCACGCCCTTCCGTTTAGGCATAAAGCGCCCCACGAACCCCTTGATGGTGTCGTTGTTGGAGACGATCATGACCAGGATCAGGACGATGGCGTACACGAGCATGCGGTAATCGGAGAACTGGCGCAGGGCCTCGGGCAGGATGGTGAGGACCGTCGCCGCCAGGATGGAGCCGCGCATGTTGCCCAGACCGCCGAGCACCACGAACACCAGGATGAGGATGGACATGTTGAAGTCGAACTTGGTGGCGGACAACTGGGAGAAGCTGTTGCCGAACAGGGCGCCGGCGGCGCCGGCCAGCGCGGCGGACACCACGAAGGCAATCATACGGTACTTGGTGGTGGAGATGCCGACCGACTCCGCGGCGATGCGGTTGTCGCGCACGGCCAGGATCGCACGACCGGTGCGGCTGCGCACGAGGTTCAGTACGACCACCAGTGCGACCATGATGAGCACGAACCCGGCGAAAAACGTCGAGATCATCTCGGTGCCCGAGGCGCCCTGCGCGCCCTTGATGATTGCCGTGCCCGTCTCGGTGAGGCCAAGATCATCGACGGTGAGCTTACCGGTGAGGTTGAACAGGACATGCAGGCCGTGCTCGTCCACACCCACGATCAGACAGGTCACGACCTCTTTGATGATCTCGCCAAACGCAAGCGTCACGATGGCGAGGTAGTCACCCGACAGGCGCAGGACCGGAATGCCGATGAGGAAACCCGCGAGCGCGGCGCTGGCAGCGCCCACCACGAGCGCGATCACGAGGCGAACCGCGTCGCTGGGAATGGCCTCGGACAGGCTCATGGCGGCGACGATGCCGCTGTAGGCGCCCACGCTCATGAAACCCGCATGGCCGAGCGAGAGGTCGCCCGCCACGCCGACCACGAGGTTGAGCGAGATGGCCATGACGATGTAGGAGCAGATGGGCACCAGCTGACCCACGATCATGCGCGGAATCATGCCGTTTGACTTCATAACCGTGATGAGCGCGAAGGCAAGGACAACCATGGCGTAGGTTGCCAGGTCGCGGCGTGTCTTCTTGTCTTTGAGAAACTTCGGCATGGCGCTACACCTTCTCGGGGACGTACTTGCCGAACAGGCCGGCAGGCTTGACGAGCAGCACCACGATGAGCACACCGAACACAATCGAGTTGGCGAGGCTGGTGGAGATGTAGGCCTGGGCCATGGCCTCGATGATGCCGAGCAATATGCCGCCCACGAACGCGCCGGGAATCGACCCGATGCCGCCGAAGACGGCCGCGGTGAAGGCCTTGATGCCGGGCATGGAACCCGTGGTGGGCTGCAGAACTGGCGAGTAGGAGCACAGCAGCACGCCAGCTATGGCGGCGAGCGCAGACCCGATGGCGAACGTCATCGAAATAGTGCGGTTCACGTTGATGCCCATGAGCTGGGCGGCAGCCTTATCCTCGGAGCAGGCACGCATGGCCTTGCCCATCTTGGTCTTTCCGGTGAACCACATGAGACCGGCCATGATGACCAGGCACGCGACCACGGTCACGAGCGAGACGGCCGAGACGTTGTAGGCCTTCAGGAACTCAGGGACGGGGAAGCTCACGATGGACGTGAAGTTCTTGGGAGTCGCACCCCAGACGAGCTGGGCGGCGTTCTGCAGGAAATATGAGACGCCGATGGCCGTGATGAGGACCGCCAAGGGGCCGGCTTGACGCAACGGCTTGTAGGCGAGCCCCTCGATGAGGATGCCGAGCGCCGTGCAAACGGCGACGGCGGCCAGCACCGAGACGATGGCGGGCATGCCCAGGTACGAAGTGACGCAGAACGAGACGTACGCGCCGATCATGATGACGTCGCCGTGCGCGAAGTTCAGCATCTTGGCGATGCCGTACACCATGGTGTAGCCGAGCGCGATGATCGCGTACACGCTTCCCATGGACAGACCGTTCACCAGGTACTGCAAAAAGACCGTCATGGTACCTCTCCCCCTTTCGCAGACAGGCGCCGCATGGGCGCGACAGACAAAGGGGACGAACCTCGATCAAGGGCCGTCCCCACGTGGTACTCTTGCGCGCCGAACACGGCGCCGGACGGACGGCGATTACGCCGCTACGTACTTCCCGTCCTGAATGACATAGACCATCGGGTCCTTCTCGACCTCGCCCTTGTCGTTCCAGGTGAGGGTGCCGGTGAGGCCCTCGACCGTGATCTTGGTCATAGCCTCGGGGAGTTTGGCTGCGACGTCGGCGGTACTGGCATCGGCGCCCAGGCCGGCCTCCTCGAGCGCGAGGGAGACGGCGTGCACCGCGTCATAGGCGTCGGCGGCGAACTGATCGGGCACCTCGCCGTAAGCGTCCTTGTAGGCGTTCACAAAATCGGCGTTCTTCTCCTCGTCGGCGGAGAACGGGGTCATGAGGTAGAGGCCCTCGGCGAGCGCGGTGTCGAAGCCCTCGACGCCCAGGATGCCGTCCATACCGTCGCAGCCCATCATCTTGACGTCGTAGCCCATCTCTTTGGCGTTGGCGAGCAGCACCGACGCGGGGGTGTAGTAGATGGGGGCGAAGATCATCGTGGCGCCCTTGTCCTTGGCCTTGGTGAGCTGGTTGGTGAAGCTCGTGGCGGAATCGTCTTTGAAGGACTCCTCGTCCACGATCTCGAGCTTGAGCTTCTCGGCCTCGGCGACAAAGGAGTCGCGGATACCGGAGGAATAGGTGTCGCCGGAGTTGTAAAAGACGACGAACTTCTCATCGGGGAACATTTCGAGGAGCTTCTTGGCAGCGTTGACGCCCTGGTTGGGGTCGTTGAAGCACGCCTGGAAGACGCAGGTCTTATTAGCGGTAACGTCCGGCGCGGACGCGGACGGGGTAATCATGAAGACCTGGGGCTCGGAGTTGGCGACCTCGGCAACGGCGATGGAGGCACCGGTGGTGGTGGGGCCGACGAGCGCCTGCATGCCCCAGTCGGCGAGCGCGTTGAAGGCGTTGACAGACTTCTCACCGTCGGCGACGTCGTCCTCGGACTTGAAGGCGAACTTCAGCGCGTCGGTGGAGAAATCCTTGCAACCGAGCTCGGCTCCGTTGCACACGGAGTTGCCGTAGGAGGCATTCGGTCCGGTCAGCGGACCGATGGAGCCGATCTTGAACGCGGCGGCGCCGGCGGCGGAACCGCCCTCGGAGCCGTTATCGGAGCAGCCGCTAATGAGGGAGCACGCCCCCAGACCTGCTACGCCTGCGATAACGCTCCTGCGATTCATAACAGGATTGAATGACTTACCGGTGAGGCTCGACATGCGGCTCTCCTTTCAAATGCGGCCGGCCCTGAGACGCGGCGATGTACTTCCCCTCCTTGACGAGCGCCAATGAGGTTGTTTCAGCTTACACGCTTTATCAAGCAAAAGTACCCGACGAAACGTCCGAAATATCGGCGAAACAATTCACCCCATTTGCGCGGCCGCTCGCACCGTTCGCATGTCAGGAGCTTGTCCGCAGTGACTTTGTGCTACCCCCCGCCGTTCGCCCCCCCGACCCCGATGGCGAGCGCGCCGCCAATGACGGGAGAGCGAGCGGCAGAGCGGACCGCAATCTATGAGAACCTATGTGAACGCCTGCGAACCTTCTCGCCCCGAACGGGCGCATGCCGTCCGGGACGGGTAGAATGCAAGCCAGCAAGCATCGCCGGACCCCCGCCCCAAGCGGCACGGGGAGCAAAAGGAGCCCTCATGCAGTCGAGCAACCGCACCGTACATATCGGCCTCATCGGTCTGGGCACCGTGGGCGGCGGCGTCTTTCGCCTCATCCAATCGCACGCGGAACGCTACCGCAAGACCCGGGGCATCGACCTGCGCATCTCGCACGCATGCGGCCTCGACGAGGGACGCGCCCGCGAACTCGGTGTCACTCCCGAGCAGTTCACCACCGACTGGCGCGATATCGTGAACGACCCGTCCGTCGACATAGTGGTCGAGGTCATCGGCGGCGAGCACCCCGCGACGGAGATCTTCATGGAGTCCTTCGCGCACGGCAAACACGTGGTCTCCGCCAACAAGGCGCTGCTCGGCCGCCATATGGAGAAGCTCGCGGGAGCGGCCCACACGGAGGGCGTCCAGCTGCGCTGCGAGGCGTCCTGCGGCGGCGGCATCCCCATCGTCGACACCCTCGAGCGCGATCTCTCCGGAAACACCGTTCTCGCCATCGCTGGCATCGTGAACGGCACCACCAACTACATCCTCTCCCGCATGGCGGATGAGGGCCTCGACTACGAGGAGGTCCTCGCCGACGCCCAGCGCCTGGGCTATGCCGAGGCCGACCCCAGCGCCGACGTCGACGGCTTCGACGCCGCGAGCAAGATCGCCATCCTCTCCTCCATCGGCTTCGCCACGCGCATTACCACCGACGACGTGTTCATGCAGGGAATTCGTACGATCTCCGCCGAGGACATCGAGGCCGCCCGCGACCTTGGGTACGCCATCAAGATGCTCGCCATAGGGCTCCGCACCGATGAGGGCGCCGACATCCGCGTGCATCCGGCGATGATCCCGGCCACCCATCCGCTCGCAGGCGTGTCCGGCGCCATGAACGCCGTGTACGTGGTCGGCGATGCCGTGGGCGAGACCATGTTCTACGGCGCCGGCGCGGGTGCCTTCCCCACCGCGAGCGCCGTGGTGGGCGACGTCCTGGCGCTCGCCGAGAGCATCTCCGCGGGCGTGAAACCGCTTCCCGAGCCCGAACCGTACTCGCGCCAGATGCCGGTCCGCAGCATCGAGGACCTCATGACCCGCTACTACGTGCGCCTGCTCCCCGGCGACGGCGTCGCGGCGACCGCGACCGAGGTGCTCGCCGCGCACGGCATCATCGTGGACGAGGCCATCACGCGCGGTGACGGTTCGGTCGTCCTCGTCACCGACACCTGCCGTGAGGGCGATATGGTCGCCGCGCTCGACGCTCTCGCGGCATCCGATGCAGCCGCCCAGGTCGCCAACGTCATCCGCATCGAGAACATCGCCGCCTGGAGCGAGGGCGTCGAGGCCAACTAGCATCTCGCCGGCATCATGCGAACTCGATCGGGCGCAGCGCCATCCATCCGGGAGACGCTGCGCCCGATTTTTCTTGCCAATGCGGATATTCCCACGGTACATTTATGCGTTGTGCCTGTTAATCCATGGTGCCGACCACCCTCCATGCACACCCCGACGGGACAGCCGGCGGGGCGTGCGATCCACCGCCGAGCCCCGCTCCCGCAAACCGATCGGCGACGGGTCGTCGAGACGGCGCCCAATCACAGAAAGACCGACATGCTTTTGCAACTCTTCCTCATCATCGTAGGATTCGCGCTCCTCGTCTGGGGCGCCGACCTGCTCGTTAACGGCTCCAGTCAAATCGCCGCGCGCGTGGGCCTGCCCGACCGCGTTATCGGCCTCACGGTCGTCGCCGTGGGCACTGCCATGCCCGAGCTCGTAGTGAGCGTAGTCTCGGCGATCGACGGGCATGCCGATATGGCGTTCGGCAACGTCGCCGGCAGCTGCCTGGCGAACCTCCTGCTCATCCTGGGCATGAGCGCCGTCATCACGCGACTGCCCCTCGCACGTCACACCCAGCGCTTCGAAATCCCCGTGAGCGTCGCCTCCGTGCTGCTGCTCATGCTGCTCGCCAATACGGGCAGAGAGCTCACCGCCCTCGAGGGCATCATCCTGCTCGTCGTCTTTGCCGCCTTCATGTCCTACACCGTGTTCCTGGGTCTGCGCGAGGGCGATAGCGGCCACGACGACTTCGACCCCGAGACGCAGCTCGAGCCCCACGAGCTCGAAGATGACGATGCCGACGCCGATGAACCCCGAGGCATGCTCGTGTCCATCGCGCTCGTGCTGTTCGGCATTGCGCTGCTCAAGTTCGGCGCCGACTACGTGGTCAACAACTCCGTGACCATCGCCACTGCCTTGGGCATCAGCGAGCGCGTCATCGGCATCACCGTCATCGCGCTGGGCACGTGCCTGCCCGAGCTCGTCACCTCCGTCGTCGCTGCGTTCAAGGGCAACACCGATATCGCCGTCGGCAACGTCGTGGGCTCCAACATCACCAACGTCCTGCTGGTCATGGGTGTGCCGGCGCTGTTCTCCCCCGTTGCCTACGCCACTGGGTACAACCTCGATTTCGCCCTGCTCGCCATCTTCTCCATCATGCTCGTGGGCTTTGCCTTTGTGGGCACCAAGCACACCATGACCCGCCGCGAGGGTGTCATCTTCGTGTTCCTCTACGTCATCTACATCGTGGCCTCCACCGTGCTGTAGGACGCCGACTCGCACCGATTGAGCGCGCAACCGTCCCGCATGCATCGCCCGGCAGGTCGGGCACTTCTCACAGACCAGACCCGTGAACCTCAAGTTCGCGGGTCTTTTTATGACACTCGATACACCCCTCGCTTTCCATATTTTAGAACATATGTTCTATTTTGTGATATACTCTTTTCACGAGATTTGGACGGGAGGGGGCCGACGTGAACGCATTCAACCGCTATGCGCCTTTTATCCAAGACTTCATCTATGCCCATGACTGGGAGAACTTGCGCTCCATCCAGGTTGCCGCAGCGGACGCGATCTTCAATACCGAAGACAACGTCCTGCTCACCGCATCGACGGCGTCGGGCAAAACCGAGGCGGCCTTCTTCCCCATCCTCACCGAGTTTTGGGAGAACCCGCCGGCAACCGTCGGGGCCCTATATATCGGCCCGCTCAAGGCCCTCATCAACGATCAATTCCAGCGGCTCGACGCCCTTTGCGAGGAAGCGGAGATCCCGGTCTGGCGATGGCACGGAGACGTCTCCTCTTCCCACAAGGCGAAGCTTCTCAAAAAACCGAGCGGCATCCTGCAAATCACACCGGAATCGCTTGAGGCGCTACTGCTCCACCGTCACGCGGCGGTCGGGCGTCTGTTTGGCGACCTGCGCTACGTCGTTATCGACGAAGTTCACTCCCTGCTGCGGGGAGATCGCGGTGGACAGGCCCTCTGCCTCATAGAGCGTCTATCTCGCATGGCGGGGGTCAATCCTCGGCGTATCGGGCTATCGGCAACCATCGGCGACCCCGAGCGCACGGGAGCCTTCCTCTCATCTGGCACGGGAAGGGGCTGTGTCATCCCGCGCTTCGAGGAACCACGCCGCACATGGCGTCTATCCATGGAGCACTTCTATATGGCCGGGCCACAGGCACCGGAGCGTGCCGTCGAGGCCCTTGGAGCGCTCGAAGCCGATGTGGTGCATGGCGGTAACCCGCATGAGCCCTACGCGGATGACGAGGTGCGCATCGATTCGCTTCCCAGCGGAGAAATCATGGCCCGAACCGACATCGCGCCACAGGAGGCCGATCCAGGTCTCGGCTACATCTTCGAGCACACGCGCGGGCGCAAATGCCTCGTCTTCGTCAATTCCCGCGAGGAAGCCGAGGCCGTCTGCTCGTGCCTGCGCTCGTATTGCGAAGCCCAACACGAGCCCGACCGCTTCCTCATCCACCACGGCAACCTCTCTGCTTCATATAGGGAGAGCGCCGAAGAGCTCATGCGCGATGACGAGCAACGCCAAACAACCGTCACCACCGCGACCCTGGAACTCGGCATCGATATCGGTCGGCTCGAGCGGGCCTTCCAGATCGACGCGCCATTCACCGTGTCGAGCTTCCTGCAGCGGATGGGGCGCACAGGCCGGCGCGACCTGCCGCCTGAGATGCACTTCGTTATGCGAGAAGAGCAACCCGAACCGCGAGCGATGCTGCCCGAGACCATTCCCTGGAAGCTGATCCAGGGAATCGCCTTGGTCCAGCTTTACCGCGAAGAGCATTGGGTCGAACCCCCGGCGCTCGACCGCTTGCCCTACAGCCTGCTGTATCACCAGGTCTTGAGCACACTCGCGAGCTGCGGCGAACTCACGCCAGCAGAACTCGCGAACCGCGTGCTCACCCTCTCGTACTTCCATCGCATCAGCGCCGACGACCTGCGCTGCCTGCTGCACCACCTCATCGAAACAGAGCACATCGAGGTCACCGAGGGAGGGGGCCTCATCGTCGGGCTATCCGGGGAGCGAATCACAAACTCCTTCAAGTTCTACGCGGTGTTCCAAGAAAACGAGGAATTCACCGTACGATGCGAATCCGCGGAACTCGGAACGATTGTGAACCCGCCGCCTGCGGGGGAACGCATCGCCATTGCAGGCCACTGCTGGCTTGTCGAAGAGGTTGATTGGAAGCGGCATCTCGTTTACTGCACCCAGGTGAAGGGTCGCGTTCCCGCCTATTTCGGAGACTGCGCGGGCGACATCGACACCCATGTGCTCGAGCGCATGCGGCGCGTACTCGAGGAGAACGATGTCTATCCATATCTGATGGGCAACGCCCGCGCACGCCTCGCGCAGGCGCGCCATGTCGCAGCCAACGCGGGGATAGCTGGCAGGAACCACGGTTCAATCGCCGTATGTGCCAAAAACCACATCGATGATGCCGAGGATATCTGGGAGGCCGATGAGCACGGCGCGATTCATTGCGTCGGCTCCGCGGTCGCACCAGCTGACGCGCGGACCCCTGACGAGGCGCGTATAGCAAACGAGACCGAGACCGTCCCGTCAATGGGAGCAGGACCCCTCATCAACCTGGGCGGAGACACATGGGCGCTCTTCCCATGGCTGGGTAGCTACGCATTTCTCGCACTCGAACGGCTGCTCAAAATCAAATGCGCAGCCGAACTGGGAATCAAGGGGCTCGATCCGTCCCGCCCCTATTTCATGCAGTTTCGCATGAAAGCGGATGCGCGCACGTTCTTCGAGGTGGTGGCAGCCGAAGCCGAAATGGACTTCGACCCAATCGAGCTCCTATATCCCGGCGAGGTCCCCTATTTCGACAAATACGACGAGTTTTTGCCCGCCGAGTTGGTCCGCAAGGGCTTTGCCGAAGGCGTGCTCGACATAAATGGCATGCGTCGAAGGGTCGTCGGCTGGCGCGATGCGATGATGCGAGGAAGGGAGTTGTAGTACCGAGAGAGCGCGAAGCAAGATGCGGAGAGGCGGAAGCAAAGATCAATCGATGGGGCTACAGCGGATTGACCTCAAGCAGCAGAGACGATGACGCACGGTCATATGACGCGCCGAGGACTTTCGACGCAAAGTCATGGCAACCGGCCACCGTGAACGAGGGGAAATCCTCAGTCGTCTCCACGTTGTTCCCGCCCGCGAGCTCGTCACTGTAGTCGGCGAGACGATAGACTCGCATCTCCGTATCCGATCGAGATGTCTTGTGCATCACGGTCGGCTGGATGGAACACGAGGTGATCGCGCATGCATCGCCGATCTTCTCCACCGTGAGACCAGCGAGACCGCCAACGGTCCGAGGCGCTTCCATCTGACGTGAGATGAGATTGCCAAGCGACCAGAAGACCGGCACGCGCCGTCCATCTGGTCGAGATATCAATTCAACGGGCTGCAAAACATGCGGATGCGTTCCGATGATCGCGTCCACCCCAGCCTCAATCAGACGAGAGGCGAGACGTCGTTGCGCCGCATTTGGCTCGTAGACATACTCAGTCCCCCAGTGAGGGCAAGCGATGACGATGTCGGCTCCCGCCTCGCGAGCGCGGGTGACATCCGCCGCGAAGTTCGACCTGTATAAGCTTTTGACACAATACGGATGCTCAGCCGGCATGGGGATGCCATTGGTGGTCTCGGTGTAGCTGAGAATCGCAACCGCGATGCGACCGCGAGTGGCGATATGCGGCCTATCTGCCGCTTCATTCGAATCGGCAATGCCCGGCACGAGCATCTCAGGATGCCTTTCGCGCCAAAAACGCAGGGTTGCTTCAATCCCCTCGAAGCCCTTGTCGAGCGCATGGTTAGTCGCAGCGAGAGTGACATCGATGCCGGCGGCCGCTTCGGCATCGCCGAGCTCCTGGGGACTGTTGAAGGTCGGGAAACCAGATAGACCCATCTCCGCCCCGCCCAACACCGTCTCCTGGTTGATTATCGCTATGTCGGCAGATTTGAACGTGGGCGCGATCGCACTGAAAAGATGGTCGTAATTGCGCGTGCCGTCGGCGCGCTCGCCGCTCATCCAAATGCCGCGATGCGCCAAGACGTCTCCGCCCATGACGATTGAGATACGATGCACACCTCGTTCGCTGTCCTGAATCGTCGCAAGCGAGGCGTGGCCCGCAGCGTCGAAGTCGCGCGACCCCGCCTCACCGGGCAGCCCCGAACAACCCGTCGCACATGCCGCCACAGCCATGCCGAATCCCGCTGCGGCGGTTGCCAGGAAGCAGCGACGGGTCATGCCGGCGGCAAGTGCAGACCCGGGCCGTTCGTCCATCGCAGAGTGAGTGGATGACGCACACGCAGGACCGTCCTCACGGCCAAATCGGGCATCGGGGCGGTAGGGACCGAAATGGGGCCCAAAAAGGGCCTCGTTCTTAGACATCGCGCATGACCTCGCCGCACAAGGCTTCATCGAGAGGCAGTTCGCCATGGAAGGAATACGCGCCGTCGGTTGCGATGAGCAGGTAGTTGTCCTCGGCGCCAAAAGCGACATCCTCGCAAGGGACCACATGGACATGCGAGAACACCGCTGCAGCGGTCGCGACGGCGTCGCGGAGAAAATCGATGTTCTCCCCACCCGCGGAACTAACGACATTCGCCAGGTACAAACCTCCGGGATTCAGGCAAACCTTGACCTGGCACAGGGCCTCCACGGTGGCGAGGGCGCGAACGGGCTCGCAGCCCGCAAAGCAATCATTCACAACCGCATCGTAGCGTGTCCCCTCGGCAAGGGCCTGGGAGATGAACGTGCGTGCGTCCGCCGTGATCAGACGCAGCCGATCGGCGGCGATGCGCTCGAGTTCATCGAGGAAAAACCACCGGCGAGCCAGCCTCGTAATGGAGGGGTCGATTTCAACGACATCCATATCGAGGGCCGGATGCGCAGTGAGCGCATGCTTGGGATACGCGTATCCGCCGCCGCCCATCACGAGCACGCGATCGATGCCGCCACCCGTTGCCGCGCGCTTGGACGCCTCGGCATCGAACATGCGGTCGAACGCCCGGTAGTACGCAAACACCGGCTCAAAGCGTCGCTCATCCAAATACGTGGCGCTCTGATACACGCCGCCCTGCTGGAGAACGCGAACCTGGTTGCCCGCCTCATCTCGAACCTTCTTCACCCGCGCCATGCCCGACTTGGTGCGCACGAGCTGCAGGCATTGAGACCCTACAAAAATCGCCGCCGCGCCGACGGCGACGGCGCCGAGGGCCACCCCCGCCGCGATTCCGGCGCCCGCAGAAGCATTCGAGGGCTTTTGAGTCATGAGAGCTCCTTTTGCTGATACAGGCCATGGTCGATGAAGCCGAGATGACGATAGTATTCACGTGTGCCCACCGCGCTGATCACATTGAGACGGCCGTAGCCCGCCTCGCGAGCGATCTCGGAGGCCCGCTCGATGAGTCGGCGGCCCAAGCCCAGATGCTGGGCAGATGTTCCACCCGCACCGAGCTGCGTGGCCATGCCGTACACATGGACCTCGCGAATCATCGCCTCACCGGGTACGACGGGCAAGCGCCCGCCTCCAGAGCAGGCCGCCTCGGATTCAAGGCCCACCTCGCCGGAAGCGGAAAACGAGCGCACATACCCCTCGTCCGGCAGAGACAGGCGCAGGAAACCCGCGATACGGTTTTCGGGCGTCACCCACTGCAGGAAGTGCTCGCACGTGTTCGATGTCCCATACGAGACGTCCTCCATGCGCAGCTCATCGACAGGAACTTCGCCCGTAGCGACCTCGCGAAAACGAATCTCCTGGATGCCGCGCACATCCCCCTGAGAACGCAGGCGGTTCTCGACGAGCTGGCGAAGGTTCGGCTTCTTGTTCCCCGCCACGATGTCGTGCGATGAAAAGTCACGGATCATGCGGGAGATCCGGCAAAACGGAGGGGTTGCGGCGACGTCGCTTACCAGAATGTCGAGCAACTCCGCCTCGGAATAGGGCGCCCATTCCCCCGCCTCGAAGCGCTCCCGCAGTCGGGCGCCCTCGATAAGCGCGCACGGGTAGAGCTTGATCTCGTCGGGCTGGAACGGCAAGCCTCGCACGAGGCGCAGATAGTCGTCCTTATCCCGTTCCGGCGTAGAACCCAGCAGGTTGACCATCGCGTGCGCGTGGATTTTGAACCCGAACACGCGCAGCAGCTCGAACGCTCGCTCGATCTGGGAGACCTCGATACCGCGATCGTTCGCATCCAAGACGGCCTGGTCAAGGGACTGAATGCCCATCTGCACCTTCGTGCATCCAAGGCGGCGGATCATCGTCAGCGAATCGGGGGTGATGGCGTCCGGCCGCGTTTCCACCACAAGACCAACCACGCGGCAACGGGCGGTTTCGTTCTCGCGCTGCAACCGCTCGAGCTCATCGAATGTGGCGACTTGCTCGGCTGCGACGGCGCGCCAAGGAGAACCGGCTCCGTAGTGCTCGGAAAATGCCTGGTTGTAAGAGCATGCATGCTCGTCCAGCCGGCGCTGGATATCTTCCGCCGCTCGACCGAACTGCGAGCCGTCTTGGGGGAATCCGAGCGTTCGGTATAGCTCTCCCCGTTCCTCGGCACTCGAACGGGTGAGGACGCAGGGCTGCTCATCATCTGACGAGCGCGCGGTGGAAGCGCACGCCCCGTCCACAGCGGGCACGAACTCGTTCAGCGCGCGGAACATCTCCGCGATGAACCACACCTGATAGCCCCGCGGATAGTCGCTCCAAGTTCCGCCGAGCACAATGAGCTCGATCTTGTCGATGGCGTGACCCATCTGGCTGAGCGCGGTCAGGCGCGATGTGACCTGCAGATACGGATCGAACCAGTTTTGCTCGGCACGCTCGCACGCAGGCTCGTTATGCAGATAGCTCTTGGGCATGCGGATATCGTTCGGGCAAAACAGGCAATCACCGCCGCACGGCCAGGGCTTGGTGATGACCGTGATGGTCGCCACGCCCGAGGCGCTGCGTCGCGGCTTCATGCGCAAAACGGAAAGGAGCTGCTTTTCAAGCTCGGGAGTCACGCCCCACGACTCCCAGCGAACACGGTCATCACTCTTCACCCGCTGGTAAAACGGCAGCAAACGTCGCTTGGCGAACGCGCGCTTGTCTGAGCCGGAACGACGCGCCGCCGCGTGCCCCATCTTGAGCAAGGTGCGATCGTCGACGTTCCGGCCGGCGCGCAGCTCTTCGAGTATGTCGAGAATAATCTGTTCCATGGGCCCATTGTATATGAGCCCCGCGCCGCCGCCCCAACGGATGCGGGGCGAACCGCATTGCATCCCCGTATTCCGCTTTACAATAGCCGTACCGATATGACCGCATTTTTGCCGGGAGCCCCATGGACCTCACCACTGCGCACGAACTCATCGAGCTCAACAACCGCTTTTACGCCGAGCACGCCGCATCATTCTCCGCAACGCGCAGCGCGCCGTGGGAGGGCTGGAATCATGCGGCCGAGCTCCTGACGCAGCTCCGTTGGCCCCGAGCGCACAGCGGCGCCGACCGCCATTCGCCACTCGTCCTCGATCTCGCCTGCGGCAACCTGCGCTTCGAACGGTTCCTCCTCAACGCCTTTCCCGACGTCGATCTCCGATTCCACGCGGTCGACGCCTGTGCCGACCTCGCGAAAGACGCCTCCCAGATCCCCGGCGCGGACTTTTACGAGATGGATGTTCTCAGAAGCTTTCTAGATGACTGGGCACGGCTCAGCGACCTTGGACACACCGTCCCGAATCGCCGACTCGCCGACGCCGGCATCCCCGAGTGCGATTTGGCCGTTTGCTTTGGTTTCATGCATCATGTCCCGGGGTTTGACATGAGGGCGTCCGTGCTCGATGCGATCGTTGAACGCACCGCACTCGGCGGGGTTGCGATCGTTTCATTTTGGCAGTTCATGTGCGATGCGAGACTGGCGCGCAAGGCCCTCGTGGCCGATTCCGCCGCCCGCGAGGTCGCGCTGAGCGGCACGTTCCCGCTCGACGAAAACGACCACTTCCTCGGCTGGCAATCCGACCCCTCCCCCCTGCGCTACTGCCATCATTTTGACGAATCGGAAATCGACGAGCTTGTAGCATCTGTGGGAACACGCGCCCGCGAGGTCGCGCGCTACTCCGCGGACGGGGGCTCTGGTACTCTCAATCGGTACCTTATGCTCGAGCGAGTCGCATAATCAACCCGCTCCGACCAGAAGAAGCCCCGATCCCATCCGAGAGGCCCTCATGCACGCACGTATGCCCAAGAACTTCGTCCTCGACCAGCGCATCGAGCGCGCGTCCGACGCCATCGAGACCGGCGCTGCGGCGTACCGGGGCCGTTGGGCCGAAGCATGCTGCCCGCTCATTCCGGGCGGTGTCGAGCGCTTCGATCATGTGCATCTCGATTTGGGCTGCGGCAAGGGCGCTTATATCGCCGCCATGGCGCAGCGCCACCCCGACACACTGTTCATCGGCATGGACAGCGAGCCCGTGTGCGTTGTGCACGCAGCCCAGCTCGTTCTCGACCTGGGTCTCAAAAACGCGCTGGTCATTCCTGGCGATGCCGCCAACCTCGCCGGAATCTTTGCGCCCGGCGAGCTCTCGAGCATCTCCATCAACTTCCCCACACCCCATCCCAAGCGCCGCCATGCGCGACTTCGCGTAACCACGGCCGAACATCTCGACGGGTATCGGTCGCTCATCGCCGAGGGCGGCATGCTCACGCTTCGCACCGACAGCCTGCCGCTGTATGAGTATTCGTTGCCGCAGTTCAAAGCCATTGGATGGGAAGTGGCGTGCGCCACGCATGACGATCGCACCGCCCATCCCGAGCAGCCCATCACCGAGTACGAGCAGCGTCTCACCGAACAGGGCGCGACTGTGCACGCGGTCTATGCGAAGCCCGCGAGCAAGCCTGCCACACCCGAGCAGCTCCAATCCGCTCTCGATATGCCCCAAAGCCTCATCGACTACCTGCCTGAGGACCTTTTCGCCGAGGGCTATATCCCGTACGGCATGAGCTACGCCGTCGACAACCTTCGAAATCGTCGCCAACATCTCGCAGCGCGACAAAATGCATAAATCCATTACCTATTAAGCTTCCGCTGCATATTTTTTTCTCGTTTGCCGCGTAGTAGGCGTACGTTTTCCCGATGATGGTCAAAATACCCTGATTGTGCGGCGAAGCTGCGCACGCCGCGCAACAAATGCCCAGGATTCGATCGGGCGACCGCGTTTGGCAACGACCGCGCTGAAACGGACTGTCCGTCAGGCGATATCAAAACCCCAGGATTTTTCTAGCAGTGGGGATATACATGCCTCCCGACGGGGCTCGTTCAGCGCACAATCAGGGTATTTTGACCACATCTGTGATTTCATATATTTAGCGACCCCCTATCGCGGCATGAACGGCTCGATTTTACGGCCCGAACCGCCAACGACCGGCGCCCAGCACTCCAAGCGCACGTCCAACACGCCGCGTTCGGTCATAATAGGCACAGCAACATCGACGAAATGGAACACATATGCCTGACGCGACCAACTCCACCGACCCCTTTGCCCACGGCTCCCTGGGCTCGCTCGCACCTAGCTGGTGGGAGCCGGAATCCGATGAAACCGAACAGGCCTTGGAGCCCGAACCCTGGCTGACACCTGAAGAGGCATACGAGCGATTCATGGAATGGGTCTCCTCTCGCGGCATCGAGCCCTGGGAACACCAGGAAGATGCGTTGTTCTCCCTAGCCGCGGGCAGCAACGTAATCCTGGGCACGCCCACGGGCTCGGGCAAGTCGCTGGTCGCGCTCGGCATGTTGTTCATGGCCATGGCCAGCGGACAGCGCGCATACTACACGGCGCCCATCAAGGCCCTCGTTTCCGAGAAGTTCTTCTACCTGGTCGACATCCTCGGCCGCGACAACGTGGGCATGATCACCGGTGATTCGCACATCAACACCGGCGCCCCCGTCATCTGCTGCACCGCTGAGATCCTTGCCAACCAAGCGCTGCGCGAGGGCGAAGACGCCGATGTGGGCTGCGTCGCCATGGACGAATTCCATTTCTTCTCCGACCCCGACCGCGGTTGGGCCTGGCAGGTCCCGCTGCTCACGCTGCCCCACACGCAGTTCCTGCTCATGAGCGCCACCCTGGGCGACATGACCGCCATCGGCGATACCCTCACCCGCACCACCGGCCGCGACCTGGAGCTCATCGCCGACGCTCCGCGCCCGGTGCCCCTCTCCTACGAATACGTAAAAACCGCCCTGGAAGGGACGGTTGAACTCGCGCTTCGCCAAGGCGACTCACCGCTTTATATCGTGCACTTCTCCCAGGACGCGGCCCTGCAATCCGCCCGCGCACTGGCGAGCTACGGCGTTGCCAGTAAAGAGCAGCGCGAGGCGATCAAGGAGGCCATCAAGGGAGGGCGCTTCACCACGGCGTTCGGCAAGACGCTCAAGCACCTCATCTCGAGCGGCGTGGGCCTACACCACGCCGGCATGCTGCCCCGCTACCGCCTGCTCGTCGAGAAGCTCGCCCAGCAGGGCCTTCTTCCTGTGATCTGCGGCACCGACACACTCGGCGTGGGCATCAACGTGCCCATCCACACCGTCCTGCTCACCGGTCTTACGAAATTCGACGGCTACAAGCAGCGCCGCCTGCGCTCGCGCGAGTTCCACCAGATCGCCGGGCGCGCGGGCCGCTCGGGCTTTGACACCGAGGGCGTGGTCATCGCCGAGGCCCCCGAGTACGAGATCGAAAACCACAAGGCCGAGCTCAAGGCCATGGGCGACCCCAAGAAGATGAAGAAGCTCAAGAAAAAGCGCCCACCGGAGGGCTTTGTCACCTGGAACGAAGACACCTTCACCCGCCTGATCGAGAGCGAGCCCGAGACCCTCAAGCCCCGTCTGCGCATCACGCACTCCATGGTGCTCGCGGAGGTCGAGCAGGGCGGCGACGCATGGGAGCGCGTGCTGGCGCTCATCGACGCATCGCTTCAGACCCCCGAGGAGAAGGCCAAGCTGAAGGGCCGTGCCGCCGAAATCTTTGCCACGCTCATCGACGCTGGGGTCGTGGTCCAAGAGGCTTGTGGGACGGGCGCGGACGCCAATGGCGGCAACGTCAATTCGATTCCTGCGGTCTCGCTCACCGAGGCTCCCGAGAACCTGGAGGAGCTCAGGGCACTCGACGCCGAGCGCGATGAGAAGGACGCGAATGACGAGGTCAGCCGCGCGATCGTCGAGGAGGGCACCGCGACGGACCACCCCCTCGACGGGGCGGCAAACTATTTCCTCACGGTCGATCTGCCTGAGGACTTCGCCCTCGACCAGCCTCTCTCGCCGTTTTTACTCGCGGCGCTCGAGCTGCTTGATCCGGAGAGCCCCACGTACACGCTCGACCTCATTTCCATGGTCGAGGCAACACTCGAGGATCCCAAGCAGATCCTGCGAGCGCAGGAACGTCGCGCCCGCGATGCAGCGATGAACGCCATGAAGGCGGAGGGCGTCGACTTTGAGGAGCGCCTCGACCGTCTGCAGGATGTCACCTACCCCAAGCCGCTCGAGGAGATGCTCGACGTTGCGTTCGCCACGTACTGCGCGCAGGTCCCGTGGGCAAACGATTACGAGCTCAGTCCCAAGTCGGTCCTGCGCGACATGCTCGAGACCGGCTGCGACTTTAAGAGCTACATCGCGCAGTACAAGATCGCGCGCTGCGAGGGCATCCTGTTGCGCTACCTCACCGAGGCATATCGCTCGCTCGACCGCACCGTCCCGGTGGAGCGCCGCACCGAGGAGCTCGACGACATCGTGTCCTGGCTGGGACTTGTGGTGCGCTCGGTCGACTCGAGCCTTGTGGACGAATGGGCCAACGCGGGCATGGAGCCGGGTGCGGCACCCATCAAGCACGGTGACGAGGTGGTTGCCGATCGTCGCGGTATGACGCTCATGGTTCGCAACACCCTGTTCCAGCGCGTGCGACTGGCCGCCCTCGACCGTGCCGACGCCCTCGGCGACCTCGACGTCGACTGGGGCTTCGGCGAGAGCCGTTGGGCACGCGTGCTCGATGCGTTCTACGAAGCACACGAGGACCTGCTCATCGACGCCGATGCGCGATCCGCCGCGTTCCTCGAAATCGACGAATCGGACGAGCAGACCGATCACGTCTGGCACGTGCACCAGGTATTCCACGATTCGGACGGCGACCACGACTTTGGCATCATGGCCGACGTCGACCTGGACGCCACGCAAGACGGCGACGGCATCGTCTTCAAGAACTACCGGGCCGGCGTGATCGAGGACCTCGTTCGCTAACCCCTGTTCCTTCCATCGATTCTCCCGTGCATCGCCAGCCCGCTCTCATTGGGCCGGCGATGCGCCGTATTAAGTCATTTTTAACCTCCCGTTAAGCACCGTGACCAACCTGTCACGCAGGCGTCACGGGAACGCATGGGGCTCTCTTCATCATGGTTGGCATAGCAAGCATCCAAGGAGTTGAGACATGGGTACCTATGGGAGAAATGACGACCGACGCCCTCTTAGGGAATTTGACGGACCCCTTGAGGGAGGCAGATTCCGAGCCGATCACAGGACGCGGCAACGACGTGCCGCCGCACCGCAGAGAACCGGCGCACCTCAGCGAAAGCTCGCCGCGGCCAATCGAAGGCCCGGTACGGCGCCGAGAGCACGGAGACCCAAATCGCGCAGGGGAAAGATGGCGATCATCGGCCTCGGAATCGTAATCGCCTTCGTTCTCGCAGCCCAATCGCTCATGCAACAGAATGTTGGAACGGGTCGAAGGAGCGCACCAACCCAAGAGGAAACCGCCCACTCGACGCCGGCGCACGCCTGGCACAAGGGAGAGGTCCCGTTCCTGTACCAAATCGACCCCCAATGGTCCGACGAACCCTATGCGGGAGGAAACATCCACGAGAACGGATGCGGCCCGACCTGCCTTTCCATGGTCTACATATCGCTCACGGGAAAGACCGACCTCGATCCCGTGGCAATGGCGCGCTTCAGCGAGCAAAACGGCTTCACCGTCGACGGCATGACGGCATGGGCGCTTATGACGGACGGTGCGGCGATGCTCGGCCTTCACAGTGCCGAACTCTCCGCAAGCGCCGACGTCGTCCGTGCCGAGCTCGAAGCGGGGCGGCCGATCATATGCAGCGTGCGACCCGGCGACTTTACCAGCACGGGGCACTTCATCGTGCTCGCAGGCCTGACCGACGACGGGCAGGTCATGGTGCGGGATCCAAACAACGCCGGCAACGGCGATCATCCCTGGGACCTCGACCGGACCCTTGGCCAGTGCGCGAACCTGTGGAGCTTCTCCGCATAATCCCGCGGATGGGCTACCGCCGCGTCCCCGTCCGCGCGTCGCTGCCGGAACCCCATCTGCGCACCGAGCTCTCGCACGCTCGGCGTTGCAACCATCGCGCACATGCGAGGCTTGCGCAAACGCGCTACCATGGGCCCATCGACCCCGTTGTGACATATTGCACAGAAAGGTGGCATTGCACATGAAGCTCGCAGTTCCCTCCGTCGGCGAAGGCGGCCTGGACGCCCAGCGCTCGGCCCACTTCGGCCACGCCGATTGCTTCACGATCCTGAACATCGAGAACGGCGCCGTCGCGCTCGACGGCACCATCGCCAATCCCCCGCATGAGGAGGGAGGCTGCATGCGACCCGTGGGCATCCTCGCCGACGCGGGCATCGACGCCATCGTTGCCGTGGGCATGGGCATGCGCCCCATGCAGGGCTTCGCCGCCGCCGGCATCACCGTCTTGCACGACGCCGAATCCCCCACCGTGGGCGCCGCCGCTGAGCGCGTCGCCGCCGGCCAGCTCGAGGCCATGGGGCCGGAGCACGCCTGCCATCATTAGATGGGCCATCTCGACTGTCTCGGGCCGAGCGCACATTCGCGCTCGGCCCTGTTTTCGATGAACGGAGGGCTCTGTGGCAAGCAACAAAAGATCGGCGCGCGCCAAGCAGCGCGCGGCATTTGAGGCCGGGTTCGACGGGAACGCCATGGGCGACCTGTTCACACGCGAGCGGGAACGCGAAGATCGTCTCGATGCCGAACACGAGGCCGCGCTCCGACGCAAAGCCTGCGAGTCCAAGAACCGCTACTCGAGCAAAGCGGAAGCGGAGAACGCTATAGCCGCATGCGCCGAGCACGGGTGCCGGGGCCTTTCAGCCTACCGCTGCCCCTACTGCAATGGATGGCACCTCACAAGCCATCCGAGGTAGAAGCGCGCGACCATCGCTCGGACGAGAGCCGCAAGCCACCGGCACTCAGACGCCGCCCACGGCCCTCTTGAACTTAAGCGTGGTAAGGGCATTCGCTTCCGAGGCACGCCTTGTTCAACGACGCCACGGCGCACTCCGGCACCTGCTCACCGACCTTGAGACGCAACCCAAAATTGTCGTTAAACCATGGGACGGCCGTGCGAACGGCGATGCGCGAATCTCGCTTGCAACAACGAGGCGATCCCGCCCGGGCGATAGCGCCCAGGATCTCCGAGACCATCAGCTGGCCCTCGCTCCAACCCTCGCGGCGCAGGGGCGCATTGCCGGCTAGAACGGCGAATGCCATACCGCAAGAGGCCGCCGCCCCGCACACACCCCACTTCGCGCATGTAGCTCCCGGCACACATGCCGCACGGGAGTCGAGTTCGGCCAACGCCTCGGAAAGGCCGGCGCCGTCATGGTGGACGGTCTGCCATGCGCAGGCGAGGAGCGAGGCGCCGACCAGGAAATGATGCACGGGCCCAAACGCCGCACAGCGTTCATCGGACATAAGCGCCTCCAACAGCGCCGCGGGATCTTCGCCCCGCCACGCCAGACACGTCTCGTGGATCCAGACCTTGTCTTCCGTGGTCGCCATGTGGCCCGCCTTTCCGCTCAAATATCGACATCTGTCGATATGTTATCATATCGATATGTATCGATATTGAGTAACTGCAGGTAGATATAGGAGGGTCAGGGTATGGGCAAGCCAGTCGTGGCATTCGTCTGCACGCACAACGCCTGTCGGAGCCAGATCGCAGAAGCGATGGCGCGCCGATTCGCAGATGACGTCATGCTCGCCCGCTCCGCGGGAACGCACCCAGCGAAGATCGTCAATCCCGATGCCGCGCGTCTATTGGCAAGCGAATACGAATTCGACGTTGCCTCCCTCGAGCCCAAATCCCTGACCTGCCTGCCCGATGTCGACATCCTCATCACCATGGGGTGCGGCGTTGAATGCCCCTCCCTACCGGCGATGTACCGTGAGGACTGGGGGCTGGAAGATCCAACCGGCAAGGGCGACGATGCGTTCCTCCGCACGATGCGCGCCATCCAGCAACGCGTCATCGGACTCCGAGCCCGCATCGTGGCCGGCGAGTTCGACCGCGAGCGGCTCGCATCGAACCTCAAGGCGCTGGGCGACCCCAACCGGCTCCGCATCGTCGAGCTGCTATGGGACGGCGAGGAGCAGTGCGCCTGCAACCTCCTCTCGGAGCTCGAGATCTCGCAGCCCACGCTCTCCCATCACATGGCGGCGCTCCGAGATGCGGGGATCGTCCGTGCCCGCAAGGACGGCCGTTGGATGCACTACCAGCTCGACCACGATGTCCTCGATGCAATCGCCGCACTGCTCGGACAGAGCATCGCCTACCGCGCATGGGAGGATCCAGAGGAGTAGGCAGCGCATTCAGACATCAGCCAATCGAACGGCAGACGCTTGCCGGGCATCGGGCACCCAACCATCCCACACCCGCCGGCAAGGCGATGGACCGTCGGCTTCGGCCGTGCTACACTCACCCTCGCCCGCCCGATGGATTCGGGCCCCATGCGAGGGCACCACCGCGAAGAGACAAGGCGACCATGCGCTTTTAGACATCCACCTCAACGATTCTGTTGGCCTCCGATCAAACAAGGAGGGGATGTCTTTATGCAGCTCGCACTCTCGCGTGTGACCTACACGCACCCCGCAGCGCAAGACCCCATTTTGAATAACGCGACCATTGCCTTCCCGCAAGGCTGGACCGGGCTTTTGGGCGACAACGGCTGCGGCAAGTCCACGCTCGCCAAAATCGCCTGCGGCCTTCTGAAACCCGACTCGGGAACGGTTTCGGGCAATCTGCTCGCCGCCTACTGCCCACAGGAGGCAGACGAAGCGCCCACGATCCTGGCGGACTTCGCGCTCGACTTTGGCCGCGAGGCCCGCAGCCTCCGCAAACGCCTGAGTCTCACCGATGACATGCCCTGGCGCTGGGACGAGCTCAGCTTCGGTGAGCGCAAGAAACTGCAGATCGCCTGCTCGCTCTGGCAGCGACCCGATGTGCTCGCAGTGGATGAGCCGACCAATCACCTCGATTGCGAGGCCCGTGCCCAACTGACAGGACTGCTGGCCAGCTTCACCGGCGTCGGCATCCTCGTGAGTCACGACCGCGAGCTGCTGGATGCGCTCGCATCGCGCTGCGCGTCGTTCGAGGCAAGTGGGCCCCGCGGGGAGACTCACATCGTCATCCGCCCCGGCGGATACTCGCAAGCAAGCAGCCAGGCGGAACGCGAGCGAATGACCGCGATAGACGAACGAAAGAGGGCGAAGGATCATCTCGCGCGCCTTTCCGCTGAGCGCGAGCAGCGTGCCCAGGAGGCTGCGAGGGCGGATGCCAGGCGTTCGAAGCGTTGTCTCGACCCCAAGGACAAAAGCGCACGCGCCAAGATCGACCTCGCCATCTTTACGGGTCAGGACGGCGCCCGCGGCAAACTGCTGCGCCAAATGGATGGGCGCATGGCCGCGGCGCAAGACAGGGCTGCCGCGACGTTCGTGCCCAAGCGCTACGATGGCAGCCTGTTTCTGAACGCCGAGCCCAGCTCCCGCAAGACCGTGCTCCACATTCCCGCGGGCCGTATCCCGTGCGGTGAGAGCGAGCTCGAGCTGCCGGAGCTCTTTGTGGGAAATACGGAGCGCATCGGGATCGTTGGGCCAAATGGCGTCGGAAAGACCACCCTACTCGACCATCTTCGCGCGCTCTTGCACCTGCAGGCAGAACACCGAGATGCGCACGCCCTCACGATCCTCGACATACCCCAAGAGCCGAGTCGGGAGCAAAGGTCGCGAATACTCGAAGAGGTCCGCTCCCTCTCCCCTACCGACCGCGGACATGTATTCAGCTGCGTGGCGCAGCTGAACTCAGAACCCAACCGCATCATGGAAGGCGCTGCAACCAGCCCCGGTGAGTTGCGAAAACTGATGATTGCCCTCGGCCTGCTGGACGCGCCCGCGCTCATCATCATGGACGAGCCCACCAACCACCTCGACCTGCACTCGGTCGAGGCGCTCGAACGGGCACTCGCGCAGTTCGGCGGCGCGCTGCTGTTGGTGAGCCACGACCATGCGTTCCTGCGAGCGTGCACAAGCATCACCTGGAAAATCGAAGCGGGCGCGCTGACGGTGACGCAGCACTAAGCGTTTTGTTGCAGTGAACGAGCGACAGATCGAGTACCAAAAGATTCTCAAAAAGAAAACCGCAGGTAGTAACTTCGTGAACCCCCGCGTCTACTTAGAAACCCCTTTGTCCACTGCAACAAAACGAGAAAGGCCAACCCATGTGGGCCGGCCTTTCCCCGTCGACGCGCGTTACGCGCGAAATCCGACGAAGTGTCAGTTCAAACTACTCGAACTCGATGGTTCCGCAGGGCTTCGGGGTGAGGTCGTACAGGACGCGGCAGATGCCGTCGACCTCGGATGCAATGCGGTCGCCGATCTTCTTGAGGAGCGCCCAGTCGAGCTCGGGCACCTCGGCGGTCATGGCGTCGACCGTGTTGACGGCGCGGATGAACGCCGGCCACTCGTAGAGGCGCTTGTCGTCCTTCACGCCGGTAACGCGGAAGTCGGGCACGGACACGAAGTACTGCCAAACCTTGCCCTCGAGGCCGGCGGATGCGAACTCCTCGCGCAGGATCGCGTCGGCCTCACGCAGGGCCTCCAGGCGATCGCGGGTGATGGCGCCGAGGCAGCGCACGCCCAGGCCGGGGCCCGGGAAGGGCTGGCGCTCGACCATGCTCTCGGGCAGGCCGAGCTCGCGACCAACCACGCGAACCTCGTCCTTGTACAGCAGGCGGACGGGCTCGCAGAGCTCGAACTGCAGGTCATCGGGCAGACCACCCACGTTGTGGTGGGCCTTCACGCCGTCGGACTCGAGGATGTCGGGGTAGATGGTGCCCTGAGCGAGGAAGGAAACCTCGTCGCCCACCTTGCGGGCCTCCTCCTCGAACACGCGGATGAACTCGGCGCCGATGATCTTGCGCTTGGCCTCGGGCTCGGCAACGCCGTCGAGCAGGGACAGGAAGCGGTCGGTGGCGTCGACGTAGACGAGGTTGGCGTCGAGCTGGTTGCGGAACACGTCGACGACCTGTTCAGACTCGCCCTTACGCATGAGGCCGTGGTTCACGTGCACGCAGATGAGCTGCTTGCCGATGGCCTTGATCAGCAGCGCGGCGACCACGGAGGAGTCGACACCGCCGGACAGGGCCAGAAGGGCCTTCTTATCACCGATCTGCTCGCGGCAGGCGGCGACCTGCTCGGCGATGAAGGCCTGAGCGAGCTCAGGGGTGGTGATGCGGACCATGTCGTCGGGGCGCTTGTTCAGATCCATGGGTCTCCTTTCAAGGGCGCGCGCAGCGAGCGCGACGGGACGTCTTGTAGGCGGGACGTCATATATTACACAGCATTATGCCTTTTCCGCGTGATAGATGCAGGAGAATCGAGCGGTGATGATACGATTTCCACCGTAGAAATCTTCAAAAGGAGGACCGATGGTCACCCTATCCGACGCGCGCATCGACGAGCTTATCGCCGAAGACGTGCCTTATATCGACCTGACCAGCCATATCCTGGGCGTCGGCACTCAAGCCGGCGCCATGGAATACTTCACCCGCGAGGCCTGCGTGCTCGCCGGAGGCGAGGTCGCGTCGCGCATCGCCACCAAACTCGGATGCGTCGTCACCAACATCCTGCGCGACGGCACGGCGCTCGAGGCCGGGCAGTCGTTCATGACGATCGGCGGAACCGCCGCCCAGCTCCATCAGGCCTGGAAGGTCTGCCTCAATGTCTTCGACCATCTTTCCGCCGTGGCCACCAAGACCCGCATGATGGTCGACGCCGCGCATGCCACCAGCCCGTCCTGCGAGATTCTTACCACGCGCAAGAGCATGCCGGGCGTGAAGGACCTCCTCGTTGAGGCCACCATCGCGGGCGGGGCGTTCCCCCACCGCCTGGGCCTGTCCGAGACCGTCCTCGTGTTCGACCATCACCTCTCGTTCATAGGGGGAATCGACGCGTTCATCGAGCATCTGCCCCAAATCCGTTCGCGTTGCATCGAGAAGAAGCTGTTCGTCGAGGTGAACGCCGAGCAGGCTCTCGCCCTCGCATGGCACAACGCCGCCTGCACGCGCGCCTGCGCCGCCTCGCGCGGGGCTGTTGCCTGGGCCGGCGTCGACGGCGTCCAGCTCGATAAGGTTGCCATCGACGAGCTCGCCGAACTGGTGGGCAACCTGCGCGCGCTCGATCCGCGCCTCACCATCATCGCCGCCGGGGGCGTCAACCCCGAAAACGCGGGAGAATATGCCGCCACCGGCGTGGACGGACTCGCAACCACCGCGCCCTTCACCGCCAAGCCCATCGACATGAGCGTCCGCATGCGACGCCTGGGATAGGAAACCATGACCTCTTCCTCCAAGTCCGCCGCCGCGGGCTCCTCCGCCAACGCGAGCACCGCCGTCAACGCCGACGCGGCCCCGGTGAAGCGCTACTCGCTGTTCACCGCGATCTGCCTGATCGTGGGCATCTGCATCGGCTCCGGTATCTTCTTCAAGTCCGACAACATCCTCATCGCCACCGGCGGCAACGTCGCGCTCGGCGTCGCCATGATGTTGCTCGCCGCCACGACCATCGTCTTCGGCGGCCTCACCCTGGCCCGCTTTGCCGCGCGCACCACCGGCCACGGGGGCCTGATCGCCTACGCGGAGGAATTCCTGGGCCCGCGCCGCGCCGCGTTCATCGGCTGGAACTTCACCTTCCTGTACATGCCCGCCGTCTGCTCCGTGCTCAGCTGGGTCGTGGGCGTGTACGCGTGCATGACCTTCAACCTGCCCGGAACGTTTGCCTGGCAGATGGGCATCGGCCTGGTCTTCCTGTTGGCTTGCACTGCGTGGAACATCCTGTGGCCCACCTTGAGCGGCTACTTCCAAAACCTCACCACACTGGCCAAGGCCCTGCCGCTGGTGCTCGTAGGCGCGATCGGCTTCATGGTGAACGACCCGGTCGCTCAACTGAGCTCCGACATCGCCGCCGCCCCCGCAGCCGGCACCGCTTGGATCGCCGCCGCCGCACCCATCGCCTTTGCCTTCGACGGCTGGAGCTCCGCGGTGAGCATCGCCCCCGAGCTCAAGGACGCACGGCGCAACCTGCCCCGCGCCCTCGTCGCCGCGCCCATCATCATCCTCGTGCTCTATCTGGGGTACTTCGTGGGCATCTCGTGCTTCCTCGGCCCGCAGACCGTCATCGAGGCGGGCGACGCCAGCCTCTCGCTCATGTTCGTCAAGCTCTTTGGCGAGCAGGCTGGTGCGCTGCCCAACGTCATCGCCTTCATCGCCGTGCTCGGAGGCGCCAACGGCATGGTGCTCGCCACCCTGCGCATGCCCCAGTCCCTGGCGCTTCACCACATGATGCCGTTCGAATACACCGTGAGCCGCGTGAGCCCGACCCTGCGATTCCCGGTAGTGAGCGCCATGATCGCGCTCGTCACCACGTTGTTCTGGGTGGGGGTGCACACGGTGGTGAGCACTCTCGGGTTGCTTCCCAACGGCGACATTTCCGAGGTCGTGGTGGCAATGACCATGCTGATCCTGCCGCTGTACTACATCGAGGCCCTGCGCGGGGCGCTACGCGAGGATGCCCCCGCGCTCACGCGCGCTCGCCGGGCCACAGCGCCGGCCATCGCGCTCGCCAGCTCGCTCGCCATCGGCCTGTCGAGCATCTCAGATTCCACGCGCTGGCCGTTCGTCGTCGCCTTCACGGCGTTGCTCCTCGTGATGACCCTTGCGCTCACGCCCAAGCGGGACGCGTAGACAGCAAAAAGCCCCTGCCCATCGCGGGCCTCGGCAAGCGCGGCCCTCATGGTGGGGTTGCTCCGCGTGAGTTTGCGGATGCCGAGCCCCTGGGCCTTGTTGTTCGCCAGACGCAGGTTGTTCTCGCTCGAGATCAGATTGCTTCTTCTATCGTGATGAGCGGACGCGCCGTCGCTCGCGTTGCGACTCGATCATATGGCGTATCGCCATCACGGGGTGATGGAAGAGCATGCGCGGACCCGCGTACCGCATCACCGTGCGGATGCGCTCGCGCATCTCAGGTCGGTAGCAGTGCACCGTGCAATTCGAGCAGAACGTCTTCTCCTCCATGAACGGGCAGCGCTCGCTGCGCGCGTGGGCATACGCCTCAAGCTCGGCGCATTCGGGACAGAGGTCCCGCCGTTCCCCGGAGCCCCGCTCCCGAAGGGCCGCCCCCTCCTGCACCTGCTGCATCTCGCCGCCCCGCTCTCGCATCGGCGCCGAACGATGCGCGGAATGATTGCCCTTGCAGTACAAGGCGATCATCTGGCTTACGATTTCCTGCTCGCGCTCGCGCTTGCGCTTCAGCGCATCGGCTGTCACACGCGGTTCGCTCTTCTCCATCATCTGCTACACCTCGCAACTATCCGCAAGATCGGACTCGGCGCCCGGCGCCTCCTTGACGGTGACTCCCTCGCGGGCAGTGCGCTCCGCCTCCTCGCGAGCCTCGTCGAACTTCGCCTTCATGGTTTTGTTACCCCAGGTAAGCTTGCGTATGCTGAGCCCCTGGGCCTTATCGTTCGCCAAACGCAGGTTGTTCTCGCTCGAGATCAGATTGTCCTTGACCTTCTGCAGGTGCTTGATGGTGGTGTCGATCTCGTCGATAGCCGTCTGGAACTTGCGGCTTGCCAGGTCGTAGTTGCGGTTGAAGCCCTCCTGGAATCCCAGCAACTTTTCCTCAAACTCCGTGACATCGATGTTCTGCTGGCGTACGAGCTCGAGCTCCTGCTTGTAGGCAAGCGCGTTCATGGCAGCGTTGCGCAGCAGCGTGATCATGGGAATGAAGAACTGCGGGCGAATCACGTACATCTTCTCGTAGCGATAGCTCACGTCCACGATGCCCGTGTTGTACAGCTCGCTCTCCGGCTCAAGCAGAGTGACCAGCACCGCGTACTCGCAGCCCTTCTTCTTGCGGTCCGAATCGAGCTTCTTGAAGAAGTCCTCGTTCTTGTGCTTGGTGGCCGTGGTGTCGTTCTCGTTCTTCATCTCGAACATGATCGAGACGATCTCGTTACCGGCGTCATCGCACTCGCGGAAGATGAAGTCGCCCTTGGTACCGTCGGAGGCGTCGTTGTCCTTCTCAAAGTAGGCATGAGGGAACGCCGTGGCACGCAGCTGATTGAACTGGGTCTCGCAGTGCTGCTCGAGGGTCTCGCCCACCATCTTGGTGGAGAGGCGCGCCTTCATATCGCGCAGGCGCTCGATCTCCTCGTCCTTGTAGCGGATGAGGTCCTGAGCGCTCTTGCGGGCTTGCTCGATCTCGAGCGCGTGAGCCGTCTCGATCTGCTGCTTCTCGGCGGCGCGGACCTCCTGCTCATGGGAGAGCTCGAAGCGAGCGGCGTCCAGGTCGCGGGCGAGCTTGGCGCGCTCCTCCTCAAATGTTGTACGCGCCTCGGTCACCGCCTGCGTCACCGCAAGGTCGCGCTGGGTGACGCCGGCGTCCAACTGGGCCTTAAGCGAGGCGATCTGCGCGTCACGCGCGGCCAATTGTTCGCGGAGTTCCTCCTTTTGGTCGGCGGCGTCCTGCTGGGCCGCCATACGCTCGCGCTGGGCGGCGACCCTCACCGCAGACTCGCGCTCCTCAACGGCGGACTCGAGCTTGGCGGAGAGCTCGGCGATGCGCGCATCCGCCTCGGCGCGGACGCGCATGAGCTCGGCCGTACGCTCGCTCTGCTCCTTTGCGAGCTGAGCGGCCCCGGCAGACTGGGCCTGCTGCAGGGCCGCGGCGCTGGCAGCACGGGCCTCCTGCAGCTCTGACGCACTGCGAGCCTTGACCTCCTGCAGCTCGGCAGAGCTACGGGCGAGCGCCTCTTGGAGCTCCGCCTTTTGGGCGGCCATCACGCGGTCGAGCTCGGCCTTGGCCTGAGAACGAGCAAGTTCGAGGGCTTGCTCGTGCTCGCGGCGCAGTGAGGCGGCGCGCTCCTCCACCTCATGGGCGAACTGATCGTCGCGCACTTGGCGAACGATACCCTCGTAATCGCTCTCATCGAGATTGATGACCGTCCCGCACTTGGGGCACGTAATCTGATTCATATGCGCTCCTCGCTCCGCCGCAACGCCCGGGTGCGCCCTACGCACGCCGCTGCATATTCCTTACCGTCAGACTATACCCGCCCGTGCGGACAAAAGGCCGTACAGGCCGTTCGAGAGCGGCCGAACGGGATGCGACACCCGCGACGACCCAGGATGCCGGACGCGACTTCCGCAGCTACAGTCGCCTTTCGAGTATGACCATATCCTTCAGCTGAACTCCAGCTTCAACGATAGGGTGATCGTAATTCTCGATGAAGAAGTTCGGCAGCACATGCGAACGCGCGAAGCCACACGCCTCGTAAAAGGGAACGGTCAGAGGACTGTCGCCTGTACCGACCCGCAATACGTCGTACTCGCAGGCCGCATGCTGCGCAGCAAATTCAAGGAGAGCCCGGCCAATACCACTGCGTTGATGCACCGGATCGACGGCAAGGCTCTTCACCTCGGCGATGCGGAGTCCCCGCTCATCGACACCCTCGCTCGTCACAATCATGCACCCGAGCGCGCGATCGGGCACGAGCGCGGAATCTGCCTTGGTGCGGGGCTCATCCTCCGCATACGCCGCGAACATCTCGCCTCGGTGGAGGTAAAGCTCGACCATGTCCCACTGCTCGTCGGCGAGCAGCAGCAAGTCGCGATATCGCTTGCGATTGCGGTGGACCGGCTCGATGCGCATTGCTGGCGTCACGCGCTCCTCCAAAGGGCTCGAATGGACCATGCGTCATTTTATCGCGCATCGCGCACGAACACGGCAGCGCGAACCTGATGCCAGGGGCTACGCTCGGGTGCGACCTGGAGCACGCGGCACTCGAAGGCAGCGCCATGCCCGTAAAAGAACAGGGTCGAAAGCGGGCCCACCGAGTCCGCGGGAACGTAGCCGAGCATGGTGCCACGGAATTTGACCGCGATGGCCTCCGCGTCATAGGGGTTGTCGCGCTCGGGCACGAGCTCCAGAGTGTCACCGGCCTTGAGATCGCCCAGAACCAACGCACCATCGTGGTGCTGGAACCCGGCGATATGGAACGAGAACAGATTGCGAGACGGCTCGTACATGATGGGACTCCCTTCAAGCCCTGCGCCGCGCCTTGCGAGCGCGGCCGTTTTCATGGCTTAAAGGTACGACCCCGTGCGGACAAAACTATCAGTCGAGCAAATTCTCCCAACCAATTACCGTCGCGCAGGACCCAGCATAGAGCACTGCTCCATGCTCAATTCTCTTACTTGGCTCATACAACGCACGTGACAGATTGGCATTTTCTCGAATGACGCGAATGAACGCATCAGTATTGCCCTTTGCCATTCGAGTGGATTCAACCATCTTCCCAAGGGCGACGATCATTTCCTTTGATGCGGGGTCGTCCTCTTCGCACTGCTTCGCCCGCTTTATCACTGGCCTGATTTTACGATCAATCGCCTCAACCTGAGAAACACACTCCATTGCATTGTTTTCAAATTCAACTGAAAGAGGTTCGAGCTTTTGAGCAACTTGCACCGATATGGTTATAGCGCCTTTTACCCCCTCTCCCCTTGCTTTTGCCTTCTCCAGTTGCCCTGTCCCCCAATTCATCACATCAGAAATCCTCTCGAGCCTACCAGCTTGTTCGATAACCATTTGATTGAATTGAGGCATCAGGTCATTCAGTTCATCAAGTGACTCTAAGTAGAATTCCTCCCGTCCAGATTCTTCTTCATCCGCAAGCGGCGCATCAGCTGCATCCTCCATTCGCTGGATTAGGCGAGAATTGACCTCCATCAGCTGGGCCGCGACCTGATTGACCCTCAATCGGTACTCGTGGGAACCTCTCTCCACAAAACGCAATTGTGCGCAATCGATCCACTGATAACTGTAGACATCCTCTAGCAGCTTACCAGCCGACTTCTTCACCGCGTCCGTAGGTTGAATATACATAATCGGAAGAATCAGCCCCGGCTCTTGGAGCTCTTTGACTTTCGCCATGTATTGCAGGAGCTCTTTTTGACAACTCTCACTCAAGAAGTACTGCGGCGTAATAATCGGAATAAAGAAGGACGCCGAATCGATTCCAGATTCGATACTATCCCGCCAATTATCTCCCCAGGAAATCGAATTCTTATCAAAGAACAATTCAAGCTCGTCACCCGTTAGCACGGCGTACTCGTCACAAATATCAATTTTTAATTTTTCCAGAGCGTCCCACTTATTATCCCTATGCGCATAGGAAAAAAAGCCACGCACCCGTGCGCCACCCACCATCGACCCCGCCTTCCTTGCTACGAAATCTCCCCACTGTCCATCATCGCCTTGCCGATTGCATGGGGGATGCTCGTGACGAGAGCGTTTCCCATGCAGAAGGCGCGTTGACCGTCGGTCATGCCTGAATTGGTCCAACCCTTCGGGAAGCACTGCAGCTGATCGAGCTCGTCGGGCATCAGGCGACGGTAACGGCCGTCTTCGACCTGAATGATGTGCTTAAAACGAGACGGGGTCACACCGCCCTCACCCGTCAGAATCGTTCGGGAGGGCTTATCGGTTGCATCTGGGAACGCCATCGATCCCTCGGAGTACATATACGAGTGCCCGCTCTTGCTCACACGTTCGATACGCTTTCCACCCTTGAGGTATTCCCAATCCCCGAGCTTGTCTTCCGAGACAAAGAACTCCAGGGGAACCTGGTCTGTCGGGACCAGAACATCACCCAAAACGCGAGACGCACCCTCATAGTCTTCAACAACATTAGCGGTCAAAACCTCAAGGTTCTGCATAACGCCCGCGGTTTTGAAGGGCGAGACTTTGAGACCCAAACCGAACGATTCAGAGTTCTCCGAAGGCTCCGCAAAAAGCTCGACCCCCGTCGCCTCCTCAATCGGCTTGACGGGAAAGGCGCCTTGCATGATGCCACCCCGCAAGCGGTCCGAAAGATCCCAGGTCTCGTCCGTTTTCTCAGCATAGATATATACGCGCTTGCGGCGCTGGGGCGCGCCATACTCGGCACTATTCACAACACGCCACTCAACAGAGAAACCAAGCGAATTCAGGCAAGACAGGATAATCGCAAAATCACGTCCACGCTGCGCCGCAGGGCTTTTCAGCAGGCGATCGACATTCTCCAGCAGACAATATTTCACAGAGGGCTTCAGACGTAGGAAACGATAGATGTCCCACCAAAGAACACCCTTCTTACCCTCGATACCCTCCGCCTGCGAGAGCGTCTTTGCTACAGAGTAATCCTGACAAGGAAAGCCTCCGACCACCATGTCGACGTCAGGAATCTCTATTTCCCCAGCCTCATACTTATCAAGCACAGCGTGAATATCTTCGTTCACCAGCTCCGCATCGCCAAAACGCTTGACATAACAACGAGCCGCGAACTGTCGCTTATCCGTACCGGGCTCCCACTGATTTGCCCACACTGTGCGGAAACTACCCGCCGGCTCCATGTGAAACTCAGGATGCTCCGGATTGTCATAGCCATCAAGGCCCAGCCTAAAACCACCGACACCCGCGAAGAGCTCGGCCACCTTAATCTCAGTCGACACGTTTCTCCAATCGCTACTGTGTCGGCATAACGATTTTCGATTCTAAAGATCGTGCGGACAAAAGTAAAGATCGAAGTGGCTCCTCCTCATTATCCTGCGGATTTATCATCCGTCAGATACAATTGCGAAAGAACACTTGGAGATGATGAGCATGCTGCAGCCCACTCAATACAAAACACTTCTCGCGCAGGTCGACCTTTCCGACCAAGGCAGCATCTTGGGCTATGCCAAGCATCTCGAGGGCATGACGTTTCGCGAAGTGCTCGACCTAGACATCAAGCCTGCCGACTACAACGCCAAGACGTACAACAGCGCAAAATTCAAGGGAGGCATGGGCAACCTCATCGAAGAGCGTTACTTCGGATACAAGTCAAACAGTGACCGACGCCCCGATTTCGCTGAAGCCGGAATTGAATTAAAGGCAACCTGTTTCGATATCCGCAAAAAGGACCACGAGCCTTCCGCGGGAGAGCGGCTCGTACTCACCATGATCCCGTTTGACGAGCCCATTGAAGATAATCTGACTGAGTCTCATCTCTGGGAAAAGTGCGCGACCATTCTCCTCGTCTACTATCAGCGCGATCGCAGCATCGATAAATACGACCAGCAGATCAAATATGTCAGCTTGTTCACCCCTCCCGCAGAGGACCTCAAAGTCATCCGAGACGACTACGACACGATCGTTTCTTATATCAAAGCAGGCCGCGCACATGAGTTGAGCGAGGGACTCACCACGTATCTCGGAGCTTGCACCAAGGGAGCGAACCTCGATCACATGTGGGCGGACCAGTTCTATCCCTGTATCGAAATCGATGGATCAATCTCTCATCCAAAAGCAAAGAAGCGCGCCTTCTCGTTCAAGCGCCAGTATATGGACTACATCCTCCATCATTACCTGATGGATGAGCACGATGATAGCGACAGCATCGGCGTCGCCGAGCACAGCTCCTCCCAACCTCTCACTTTCGAAGAAACGATCGAGCAACGAATCTCCCTTCACATCGGCAGAACCGACCGACAAATCGCTGCTGAGTTCGGCGTTCCTTATACAGGCAAGAAGGCCCAGTGGATTACGCTTGCCTACCGAATGCTCGGCGTTAGGAGCAATCGAGTTAAGGAATTTGTGAAAGCGGGGATCTCCGCTCGCGCCATCCGCGTTGAAGAAAGCGGGCAAATCGAGCAGAACATGTCTCTCGATACGTTCGAATTTACCGAGATTGCAGCAGAGCCATGCTGGGAAGAGTCCGAGCTACGTCAATATCTAGAGGAGACTCGCTTCTTCTTCGTCGTCTTCAAAAAGACCGATGGCGAGTACCACCTTGCCGGATGCAAATTCTGGAATATGCCGATTGCCGAGCTAGATTCCAACGCTCGTAAATGCTGGCAGGAAACCCACGATGCCATTTGCGACGGCGTGATAATTAGTCGCGACGGCAACCGCTTCCGCAACAATCTGCCCGGAGAAGCAGAGAATCCCACGATGCATGTTCGCCCCAAGGCATCACGCCGAGCTTATCGGCTCGAAGACGGAACCTCCATCGGGGACCTCAGAGACGCTTCGCTTCTTCCAGATGGACGCCACATGACCCGCCAGTGCTTCTGGATCAACCGAGGCTATGTCATTCAGCAAATATCAGACCTTCTCTAATAAAGGAGCCCTCACCATGTCCAACTCCTACCTTATCGTCGTCGACATGCAAAACGACTTTATCGACGGCGCCCTGGGCACGCCCGAGGCACAGGCCATCGTCGAGGCGGTCGCCCAACGCGCCAGCAGCTTCGACGGCACGGTCGTTTTCACCAAAGATACCCACGGCAGCGACTACGCCACCACGCAAGAGGGCCGCAACCTGCCCGTTCCCCACTGCATCGCCGGCACGACCGGCTGGGAACTCGCGCCCGCCCTCGAGACGGTTCGCGCCCGCCGCAGCGCCACCGTGTTCGAAAAGCCCTCGTTCGGCTCGCTCGACCTCGCCCACTGGCTTGTCGAGCAAAACAACACCGCGCCCATCGACTCCATCGAACTCTGCGGTCTATGCACCGACATCTGCGTGGTCAGCAACGCCCTCACCATCAAGGCGCACCTGCCCGAGGTCCCGCTCGCGGTGAATCCCGCCCTGTGCGCCGGCGTTACCCCCGCCGCGCACAACGCCGCGATCGCCACCATGGCGAGTTGCCAGGTGCAAATCCTGTAACCGCGCTCGGGCCTCGTCGTGCGGCGGCTTTCCACCCCGATGACCCACCGGAGACAGGCCCCATGCCCACGCACGGGCCTCACCCTACGCCGCCTCTCGCAACCTTGCGATCGGCGGCGTTTTTGTATTTTGACCAGCTACCGTGCAAACGCCGCAGCGTACCGTCTGAATGCGGGGATGAGCTGCATACGCAGCACATTGCGGCGCGCATCAAAGCCACCACTGCGGATTCTCAGCCGAACGCCCATCGCACGCGCAACGTCCGCGACGAGCTGATTGTACAAATGCTCCTCGACGATGTCCTCGTACCATACGTTCAAGATGGTCCATCCCGAGCCGACAAGCTTGTTCTGTCTGCGGTCGTCGCGCCCGACCTGCTCGATCGTGTGGGACTTGCGGCCCTTGTACTCGAGACCGACCTTATGACCGGGGAATGCAACGTCCACATAGCGGTCCCCGTCGGCGGTTGAGACACGATAGTTGAGCGAGACAGGCCCGAAGGCGTAGCCACCGAGTCGACGCGGCCAGGTGAGCAATGCGCAAAGGACGGATTCCATGGGCGAGTTGGAGCCGTCGCCGACCAGCTCAAGCGCCTCGCGGGCCCGCTTGATGCCCGGCGCGCCGGGCATCGCATCCAACACACGGGCGATCTGCTCGACGGAGGTCAGGGGCTTCGCCGTGTTGGTAAGACCATCCCATGAATCATCAAGGAGGTAGGTTCCGCACAGCTCGAGGCCGATCATCGCCAACTCCTCGACGGTGCGCCGCTGCTTCTTGTGCAGGTCCACCGTTGCAAGATGCAGAAATGTCAGAGCCGGGCTCGTCACTAAGACATCCCTGTTCACGTAAATTAACGAACGAGGCGGCAACTCCGCCGCACAGCGATGGCACACGATGTCGTCGCGGCTGCGCGCGCCCGACTCTTTGAGCACCAGGATATGCACCGGGCGCGTTTTCACCCCCAGGCGATCCATGTCGTCCGAAAACATCACCTTTGGCGATATGCCGCAGCCATCCAGCTTTTGCGTGCGCGGCCTATCCAAAAACTCCGGCGCTAATCGCCCGCTCGATCGCATAAATTCGAGCGCTGACTCTCCAAAAATGCATACGCTCATGACCGTCGCCCCCTCGGCCCGATACGTTTTGCTCAGTATGGTCAAAATACCCTGATTGTGCGCCGGGCAATCAGTGACGCAGTCGCGTTTGCCCAGGATTGGGCAAACCTATTCCGCCAACCTCGCACCCTGGCACCCATTGCCTCCAGCCGTCATCAACAAAACCCCTGGATTGCCCCGCGCGAAAAAATATTCATGAGCGTTTTGACCCTGCTTTCAGCGCACAATCAGGGTATTTTGACCACTTTCTTGGAAACGCATATTTTTTTAACCCCCTTTGAGAGCTTGAGCGCTTTTCGCGTGCCACTTAGCCGTCGCAGAACCACCCGCTGCCACCCCCTAAGCTTCCAGACAAAAGCAGGGGTCCATTCAGCGCTTGACCTGCCCGTACGAGCTGCCTGAACACCCCATCTTCCCCGTCAACACGCCGATCGCCATTCCATACCCATCGTCGCAAGGCCTTGAACTGCACGTTCAACCATTTGTGAACTATTTGAGAATGAATCCTAATATGTTTCCGTTTTAGGCTCATATGATTCTGAAACTGTGCCATAATGCAGATGTCAAAGCGCGACCGCGGGTTCGCCCCAAGAAGCGCATTCGCCTGTGTTCAAAGGAGAACAAACATGAAGTTCGTTTGCCCCGTTTGCGGTTTTGTTGAGGAGTTCGACGGCGAGGAGCTGCCCGCCGACTTCAAGTGCCCCCAGTGCGGCGTCTCCGGCGACCGTTTCACCAAGGTCGAGGAGGGCAAGATGACCTGGGCCGCCGAGCACATCGTGGGCGTTGCTCACGAGGAGGGCGTCACCGAGGACATCATCATGGACCTGCGCGCCAACTTCGAGGGCGAGTGCTCTGAGGTCGGTATGTACCTGGCCATGGCCCGCGTTGCCCACCGTGAGGGCTACCCCGAGATCGGTCTGTACTGGGAGAAGGCCGCTTACGAGGAGGCCGAGCACGCTTCCAAGTTCGCCGAGCTCCTGGGCGAGGTCGTGACCACCTCCACCAAGAAGAACCTCGAGATGCGCGTTGAGGCCGAGAACGGCGCTACCGCCGGCAAGTTCGACCTCGCCAAGCGCGCCAAGGCCGCTGGCCTGGACGCCATCCACGACACCGTGCACGAGATGGCTCGCGACGAGGCCCGTCACGGCAAGGCCTTCGCTGGTCTCCTGGCTCGCTACTTCGGCTAAGTCGAGGTAACGCTTCGCAAAACGCTTTCCACAACGGATCGCAAAAGACCCTGGGGTTCGCCCCAGGGTCTTTTTCATATGCGGAAAGCAGGGCCCACGGCATTAGTTTTTATGAACGAACGCCCACGTCTACAGAGCATACGCATCCGAAAGGGTCACTATAATAAGGATAGAAAGGTCGTGAAAATACAAAACAGGAGGTTACACACATGAGGAAGCAGGAGCAAAAGGGTAAAATCACAGCATTGTACGAAAGGTTATCTCACGACGATGGGCAGTCTGACGAGAGCGTGTCCGTAGAAAATCAAAAGCGCATCAGGGTTGCTTTTGGGAATTTGATATGCTATACTATAAAAATCCAAGCAAAGGAG
>ERZ773183.417-NODE-417-length-51068-cov-10.032031_pt1 | contig 51068 bp, 43 predicted proteins | sample MGYA00580532_ERZ773183 | MGnify/ENA primary metagenome ERZ773183 (study PRJEB29015, sample SAMEA2737791) | human gut metagenome | biome: human gut; feature: human-associated habitat; material: faeces | place: China | collected 2012 ...
TGCCGTTCACGTAGAACAGCACTTTGAATGTACTTCTTGCCATACTCGTTTTTTTGTTTGCAAAGTTATCTATCAACGAGTTAGACCTTGTAAGCCAATCGAAGCCATACGGAGAAACTTTCAGTGCCACGTGTTAAAAATCACATTTCTGCGGGTAATGATTTGGAGACCGTTTTACTTCATAAATCCGCTTTCCTTTGCGTTACCCCATTTTTTCGGTTGGCACCGTTTGGCTTCATAAACGCTTTTATACTAAGCCATTCAGTGCATTTTCTCCCTTTTTTTGCGACTATTCCAGAGATTTTTATTATATTTGTCCCAACTAATTTGAGGATTTACGTTTGAAACATCTAATATATATATGGATAGGGCTCGGACTTTTATTTTCTGTTTTTCAAAAGGCCCATGCAGAAAATGCGGTCGATGAGCGGGATAAGCAGTTGCAACATCTGGCGGACTCTGTGATGGAACGGGTTTTCTATTTCGCACCCTTTTATGCAAATATAGTGGAAAGCTATAATGCGGAACTCTATATAAAAGGAAAGGTGAATGTGAAAAAGCGGAATTTCATTATCCATTATTTGCCTACCATGTTCCGTACCAGGAAGGGTATGCATGAATATATGATGGAAACATATAGTGAACTCCATTTCACTGCTCCCAATCGTTATGAGCAGGAAGTGAAGGCAAGTATGGGAACTACTAAAGGGTTCTGGGAAGCTGACGGGCGCTTGATGGAGCATTTTCACATAAATATTTATTCTTCTACGTTGCTATATGATAAACTCCTCTCCCCTTTAGCTTCGGATGCCAGAAAATATTACACCTATTTTGTGGATTCTATTATGGGAGATTCTCATAATCGTCAGTATAAAATTCGTTTCATGCCTAAAAACAGAAGCTATCAGTTGGTGGGTGGGTATATGATTGTGAATACTGATGTATGGAGCATACGTGAGATCCGCTTCTCCGGACGTTCTGAAATGTTTCGCTTTACTAATCTACTGAAAATGGGTGAAGTAGGAGAGTCTGATGAATTTTTGCCTGTGAAATATGATGTTACAGGCACTTTCCGTTTATTGGGAAATTTGATAGACGGAAGTTATGTGGCAACACTTAATTATCGGGACATCCGTCAGCGCAAACCGGCCCATCTGACGCGGAAAACGGGTTCCAAATATGATTTATCGGGAATTTATAAAATGACTGCGGTACCTGATGCATACCGCTACGATACGGCTCATTTCAATCGTATACGTCCTATTCCTCTGACTACCCATGAACAGGAACTTTATCGTACTTATTCTCAACTTAACGACTCTACCCCTGTCAAGAAGCGAAAGGTGTTTTGGGGACACTTGGGAGATGCGATGATAGATTACTATACCGTGGATCTGAATAATTACGGAAGGCTTCGTGGTTCGCCTATTATCAATCCTTTTATGTTCGGTTATAGTGCGTTGAATGGGCTTTCCTATCGTCAGACATTAAGGTATAACCAGTTGTTCTCAGGTGATCGGCGTTTGCAGATTTCCCCGGGAGCAGGTTATAACTTTAAACAGAAAGAATTTTACTGGCAGGTGAGGTCGAGTTTTGATTATAATCCTCGTAAAGGGGCTTCTTTGTATGTGGAGTTTGGTGACGGTAATCGTGTTTATAGTAGTGCCATATTGGATGAACTGAAGGATATTCCGGACAGTATTTTTGATGTGAGCAGGCTTCGGCTGAATTATTATAAGGATCTTTATCTCACCATGAGACATAGTTGGGAGATTGTCAATGGTTTGACATTGGATTTGAATCTCTCCATGCACCGACGTAGGGATACGGCGAAAGGTAAGGCTACGGTGATAGATTCCTCTACTTCTTCCACTGCTGAATCCGAGCAGCCTTCCGTGCCACCTGACATTGATGAGGAGGTATTGGACAAGTTGCCCCGTGTTTATAATAGTTTTGCTCCGGGAATACGCTTGACATGGACACCGGGACAATATTATTATATGAATGGTAATCGAAAAGTAAATCTTCATTCCAAATATCCTACAATATCATTGGATTGGGAACGAGGATTCAAAGGGGTATTACCTAATTCTAATAACTATGAACGCTTTGAAATAGACTTACAGCATACAATCCCATTGGGATTGATGCGTGACTTTTATTATCGGTTGGGCTGGGGTACTTTTACAGAACAAACCGGGGTTTATTTTATTGATTTTGCGAATTTCCGGCGTACGAATCTTCCGACGGGTTGGAATGACGATTTTGGCGGAGTTTTCCAATTGCTTGATAGGTATTGGTATAATTCCTCGCGCAGATATTTCAGGGGGCATGTCACTTATGAAGCTCCCTTCCTGATAATTCCTCATTTAAATAAAATAAGCCAATATGTACTGAATGAGCGACTTTATTTTGGGGCTTTGTTTGTTCCTCGGCTGAAACCTTATATTGAAGTGGGCTATGGTATAGGTACACATGTCTTTGATTTTGGCTTTTTTGCCGGCTTTGAAAATTGGAAGTATAAAGAAGTGGGTGTAAAATTTACGTTCGAATTGTTTAATAGGTAATCGGGAAGAGATAATTATTTACTTTTTTGTTTTGCTGGTTACTTGCTTAATTTTTTACTAATTTTTTGAAGCTTTTGCTTGTTTTTTAAATATTATATATATATTTGCGATATCTTTATTTATAGGCGAATATTGAAGAATCTCTTAGAGTTTCTTATCAATAGGGAGGGATAAAATCTGGTGGTTAATCAATATCTAAGTAGGGTTTGAGTGATGGATATTTTGTTTAATTATATTTCTGCTTTGCTCTGGGGAATGTTAATAGGATTAATACTCTCAGGTTTTGTGATGTATATTGCTCATAAAATATGTGGCATTTCTTATTTGATAAGCGGACTCATAGGGGCCTTTCTGCTATTCTTTATGACTTTTCAGTTTACAGCATTGATCGGCGCTAATAAAACAAAAAAATATGTAGATAATGTGGTTACTTCGGCACAGACTGTTGGTGAGAATATTGACTGGACAATTGTTAAGGATAAATATTCATTGCTGAAGCCTTATTTAGGCGAAGTAGAAATGAGCTTTGAAAATGTAATGAATATAAAAAACATGATCACTGATAGTATAGACAGGTATATTTGGCGACGTTTTGGATGGATTGTGGGAGGAATATTAGTCGCATTCGGTGTGATGATTGGTGGTGGGGCGATGGAGGCAAACCGAGTTTCTAATCATCGTAGGCGTACTTCCGGTACACATCGTAATAATCGAGGGCATCGGACCAGAAGATGATAAATGATATGGCTATGTAAAAACAATAAATATATAAATTATAGATGATGGAAAAATTAGATTCTCAGAGTCCTAACCACATTCTGATAGGTTTGGGCGGTACAGGAGGCAAAGTGTTGAAAGCTCTTCGTAAACGTTTGTTTTTAGAGTTTCCTAATGAGACAGATCGCGCTCAACTATCAATTGGCTTTATCTATGTTGACTCAACACGTGAGATGATGCAACCTGGTGACCCGTCTTTCAAAGTAATGGGTAAAGATGCTTCTTTTACAGAGAGTGAGTTTGTGGACATTAAGTCAGTTAATCTTGGCCAGATATTAGACAATGTGGATAACTTTCCCGGATTGAAAAACATTGTACGTAATGGTGCATCAATGCGCAATACATTAGGCGAAGTAGGTGCTGCTGCCGGACAAAAAAGACGTGCAGGTCGCATCCTTTTTGCTGCTAATTGTAATAAGTACGTTGCTGCTTTGAGAGCACAATACGAAAAGGTGAGAGCTATCAGCCGTAAAGACTCTGTGAATATTCATATTTTTACCGGTTTGGCAGGTGGTACAGGATCGGGAGCTATCATTGATGCTGTGGCTCAAGCGCGTGCCCAAGCATCTTTCCGTGATGCTGTTATTACGGTCTATGCTATGGTGCCGGAATTGGAGATTCCTGCCGGATGTCAGGCTGGACGTTACCATCAGAATGGATATGCCGCTCTTTGCGAGTTGAGTGCATTGAATGTAGGACGCTTCCTTCCTTGTGATGTGATTCGTGGTGATGAACACATCTCACTTGATTTGGATTCCAACAAGCAGTTTGGCTTGATGCTTTATTCCAACATTAATGAAAATGGCGTTACTGTAAACTCTTTCACTGAATTGCCACAGTTACTAGCTGATACGATTTATTTCCGTATGTTTTTGGAATATAATGCAGATACCACCGGTGATTTTATCCGTGGACTGAGTTCTGAAAATATTAATGATTTTTGTGTAGAGTATAGCGTAAAATCTAAGGGCAACGATAAAGAACGTGCTCGTACGAAAGCTATCAGTTCGTTTGGTATCAAACGTGTTATCTATCCTGAGAAGCGTATCATCGAACATATTTCTTATACTATTGGGCAACAGGTGCTTCGTCAAATGCAGTATAATAACTTTAAGGATGACTTTGGTTTTGTACAGGAGAGTGTGAAGAAGGATTATAAGCAACTCTATATTAATGATGCACATTTACGTGACTGGAGATTGAGCGACTCATTCCTCACGCTTAACGAGAAGATTTACGATACGGATAAGAATTTCGATTCAATACAGGATTATTGGAAATCAACCACAAACTTCTATTCTTATGATGATGCGAAAGCAGCCGATAAGAATCCGTTGAAATATCTGGAAAGTTTTTGTGAAGGTGAGTTTAAGAATAACTTCCGTTTGAAAAAAGGCGTAGAGGAGTACTATCAGGATAAGGGTGATGACCGTATTTTGAAGGAACAAGCCAGTTATATTGTAGAACGTATCGAACGTGATCTTTATACAAAATGGTATGAAGGACAACTTTCTCTGGACGACTTGCTTCACATTTGTGATGAAATCCTGATTTATATTAAGAAACGCAGAGCCAACATTGATGCAGAGATTACGACTTGTGATGAAAAGATCAAGCAGTATTCAGATGATGCCGCTGCTAATGAATATGACTGGTCGCATGCTAGCCTTATAGCACGTGCAGCCGGTGCTTCTGCCCGACGTTATACGGATCATCAGGAAATTCTTTCAGACCTTTATGTTGAGAAGACGACTAAATTGGCTAAGAAGTTCCAGGCTTCCTTATTGGGTAAGTTGCGTGCGGCTTTTGAAGAGTTCCATGCGCAGGTTACTGAATTTGCCGGTAAACTTTACATTTCGATGGAAATTGCAGAAAAGCGCATTGCAGATCGTAATCAGAAGAGTAAAGGGGTAGCTGATCTTTCTAAAGCTATTATTGAAGTATGTGAAGATGAGAAGATGATTAAGTTTGAACGTACTATCATCTTGGATAAACATCGCCAGGAAACTCTTTCGGGAGGTTTGCGTAAGGCAATTGTCGGCAACCGGACTTTTGCTCATTTCGATGAATTGGCTGCTCAGACTACTGAAGATACTATTTTTGATCTTTTTGATCTGCAATTGGCCGGACAAATCCGTGAGATTCATGATCAGGAGTGTCAGCAAGATAAGATACTCGGCATGAATATTTTGCAGCAATTGCAAAAAGTTCTCCTGACGGATGATGATATCAGACGTTTTGCCAGTGATGTTGTAAATCAGAGTGGTGTTTTCCTTAAACTTGATGAAGGACAGCTTAGCAAAGCTTTGAATAACAATCCGAATCCTGTATCTCATCCGGAGTCCATTAATCGCAAAACAATTCTGGTAAGTTTGCCAAGTTATGAAGGTAATGATTCTCTCAAGGCTTTTGCTGTGAAATTGGAGAATGCTCTGAAGAGCTCATTTGGAAACGGTACTCCGGGAAGTACCATCCGGTTCAATATTTCAGATCAGCGCATGAATGAAATCACCATTGCGGCTGTGAAGTATTGCTTCCCTATGCGTGCTATTTCCTGGATGACAAACTATGAAAGGGAATATAATGATATGGTCCAGAACCCAAATCCTACCGAAGCTGCAGAAGCTCGTGTTCTGCTTCACAGTGAAGGTGACGGTACACAATTGCCGGGTATTATGGGTGAAAAGATTATTCCTCTGAAAGAATTTACTCCTTATCTCTTTGTGGCTGCCGCTAACGATCTTATACAATATGCTCAGGATGCCAGAGAAGAGCAAGGATGGTGCATGATTACAGAAGATGAGTGGGGAACGCCGACTACGACTTTCATTGCTGCCAGCTTTACTGATATCCCTGTTAGTGAAGATTTCACATCTGAAATGCGTGATAGTATTCAAGAGAAAGTTGATAATATTCTGAAAAATGCAGAATTGAAAGTTAGTGAGCGTAATGCTATGGTGGAAAAGGTGAAAGTGCTGATGCGTGACTTTGTCTCGAAAGAATGCTCAAGTCCCACTTCTCCCAAGTATACACAGTTTGGTGCGGACGCGAGAAAAGCAATAGAAATGATTAATACGAAACGTTAAGGAAAACAATTATGGCAAGAAGTAATAATGCAAGAGACAGATATATGTATGGTATCTGTACTAATCGTGATAATGGTGATGGTAAGCCTTGTCCAAAGTGTGCTGAAAAGACAATTCAGCAGATTCGTGCAGGGAAAGATTTTGTGTGTGAAGAATGTGGTGAGAACTTGACAAAAGTAGCTCCTCCGCGTGCTACTAATTGGGCTCTTATTGGTGGTATTGCTGCTGCTGTAATTGTGCTTGGTGGAGGTGGTGCATATTTTGCATTTTCAGGTGAGAAAGCTGCTACAGAAACTGTAGAAACTGTAGTAAAAGACACTATTGCATCTTCTGGTGGATCTTTAGAAGGTAAAGAAATCGTGGAGCAAGAAGCAGAACAACTTGTGACTGAAGTGGAAGATTCGGTTAAAGTTTCTACACAGGAGGATACCAAGTCTACTGATGTTGCGGAAACAGTGAAAAAGGATGCTCCTACACGTATAAATCTGCCTTATGGTTATTTTGAAGGACCAACGAATGGAAGTGGTAAACCTAATGGTATTGGTATTGCTTATGTTACGAAAGGGTATTCACTCGATTTGAAAAATAGAGATAAAGAAACTTTGGACTTGAAGCCGGGCGATAAAATTATGAACGCTAAGTTTAAAGATGGTAATTTACAGCAAGGTGAACTTCAACGTAAGGATGGAACGCGTAAGACAATTCAGATTGGTGGTTGATAAACATTGAATGTTATGAAGACCATCTTCTACTCATTATTCATGGTATTTGCCCTCTCGGGGGTGAATACCATGTCGTTGATAGCTCAGAACAGTTATCAGACCGATTTATTGGCTGATATGGCAACTTCATTAAAGTTGGCAGATCAGTTGAGTACTTTGAAAGATGGTCGTTATAATACAGAGCTTTTTTATAAAAAACGTCCGTTGAGTGTTACTGTAGATGGTGGAAGGGTAAGCCATATTGGTTATCTTTTGTTTTCTGAGGAACAACGTCAATTGCTACAGGTTCCTGCTGTATACAATTTCTTAGAGCGATATGTGCTGAGCATTGATCTACCATTGAAACGTGAGAAGTCTGTAGAGAAACAATTAGCAGAAGATAATATCAATTTTACAGTTGGAGAAATGTCCGATCTGCGTAAACAGGTTGGTGATACCACTTTAAATCTGACTATTGACAATCTGTCTGACAGGCGCTATAAGGTTAGCTGGTATCGGGGTGATAAACTAACTTGTTCTGTTGATTTCCCTATTAGTTATGATTTGCTTCATGGTACTGAAATGGTAGAAAACGAGCGACGTATCGTTAGTGCTATAAAACGTGCTCCTTTGTTACCGGCAGATACCGCAAAAGTTAACCCTAAGTTTTTGGTTAAGACTTGGCAGTCGAATTATTTTGTTCTTCCCGGAGATACTTGTTACACGGCTGAACTAAGTACCACCCGTTATTATGAAAAATCGGATGATGGGAAATATCAGTTGCTGTTCAATCGGAAGCATCCTTTGGAGAGCTTGGCAAACCTGCTGACCACCGTTAATCTGAAAAATGATTTTAGGATAAATGTCCGTCTGAAAAAGTATGATGCTCCTGATGAAAACTTTGAAATGCCTTTGTTGCAGTTTGTTAGTTACTTTTTGAGACAAGGGTGTACCCCTTATTTTGGAGTAATTAGCTTTGAGGGTACGCTTGCCGTTTGTGAATTATTAATGCGCAATGCCAATGAAGGATATTGCCATGTGATGAAAGTAACTTGCGATGTAGAACAGTTACTGGATAAGAAAGGAAATATAACAGCCCGTCTGACTAGTTATGTTCCCACTTTTAAAATAAAAAATTTGTTTAAGGAAGATGAAAATTAAAGGTATGAAACAACGAATTCTGATGTTGCTGTTGGGCTGCCTCTCGGTTACGGGGGCTATTGCACAAAATTCGGGTATAACGAAACAGATAAACGACATTAAACGTGACGGAAAATATTTCTATGCCGAATCTACTATGGAGACTGAAGAGGAGGCACGTGAAGCTGCCACTTTGATGTTAGCCAACTATATTAATGATTATATCAATGACAAAAACTTACCTCCTGAAAGTAAGGTTACGGAGCATAGCTTGACGAAGGTGCAATGTATAAAAGGAAAGCGTGGCACTAATATGCGTGTTTTTGTCTACGTAAATAAAGCTGATTATGTTCCTTTTGAGTCAGCGGCGGATGATACACCGTTCGAATCAAAAGTAGAGCCAATTGCAGCACCTGAACCTGTTGAATCAGTTGCAGCACCTGAAGCAGCTCCGACTGTAACTTCTGAACCGGTTGTGGCAACTGAATCTACAGCGGCACCTGTAACCTCTTCTGAAGCTTCGATGGCCCTTCCCGTGGAATGGCAGCAGGAAGCCTTGAATGAAATGTTGCAGAAACCTAATTTACAGGGAGTGATAGCAGTCCTTAATCGCATGAAGGTAGATTATAAAGTAAAACGTTTTGGTACATACAATGAATGTAAGAATGTAGCAGAATGTTTTTGGGTTATCCTGGAAGATGATACGGATAAAAGTTTAGTGACGATTCTGGGACCTGGCACCAATGACCGGGTTAATTTCAGAACCCGCCAGTATGATTCGTTGGATAACTATTTTGGTAAGGGAAAGAGTGCAGTGTGGTTTGAGTTTTCCAAATAAGAATAAGATTTGGTTTAGAAGCTTATGCTGTTTGTGTATATATAAATAGTAATGTTATAGAAATATGAGAAAATTAGTATTCGCTTTTTGGATGTTGGGTTGTTGCATGCTTTTACAAGCACAAAACGAGGTCCTTTTTGAGTTTTCTGATGGTATTCCGGATGGTGCTTTAAAAACGAAGATAGAGCAGCAGGTGATGGGCTTGCTGACTGCTATTAATACTGCCGAATCCAGCAATTCAGACATCAATTATAGTGGTATTGACATTGATAATTTGGCTTCACAGAGCATTGGGATGACGTGGAATAATGTTCATTTTCGTACGATGGATAATGATATCGTAGAGCATTGTGTACGTTTGGAACGGAATAATGGAAGCTTGCGCGGCTTTCAGGTAAGAAATATTGGGGTGGAAATGAAGCCATTAGATGCTGCATTTGACACCCAAAAATCTAAGTATCAGGAAATTTGCATTGATTTTAGTTCCGCAGGACGGATTGTTGATTTTAATTTTGCCATGGAAACCCGGCAATATCAGCAATTGCTGAAAGAAGGCGTACGTTTGAATGATGTGGACCGTCGTTTACAAATTATTCACTGGTGCGAACAGTTCAGAAAAGCTTATAATGATAAGAATCTGAAATTTATGGAAGATATCTTCAGTGATGATGCTTTGATTATTACAGGTAAGGTAGTGATGCAAAGACAAAAAAGCGAAGTTGGGATGGCAGATGCGGCAAAAGTAGAATATGTCCAAAAGAACAAACAACAGTATTTGGCAAGTCTTCGTCGCGTTTTCGACCGTGAAAAACATAAAGGTTATATCAATGTAGAGTTCAATGATTATGAGATTAAACGTAATGGTGCTCCGGGAAAAACTCAGTACTATGCAGTGACGTTACGACAGAACTGGTATTCATCGACCTACCATGATGAAGGTATGGTTGTCCTGATCTGGGATTTTACCAATGAAGAGCAGCCCAAAATACAGGTAAGAACCTGGCAGCCTATGGGAGAAAGTGTATTCGGATTTTCAGATGTCAAATTACCATAATAACAACAAACCAATTTATATGAAAAAGATTTTTTTTGCAGCAGTTTTGCTATGTTTCTCGTTATGCTCGCTTTATGCACAAGAGTTGACCATGAGTGATTTTCATGTTGATTCATCAGATTTATCAGCTCAGGTGCATCAAGTTGCTGATTTGAATGGCGATCCTTGTGCCTTAATTAAGGTAGGATTGACTGTGCCGGATGCTAAGTTTGAGGGGGATATTGTAAAGTCTGAGTACAAGGATGGAGAATATTGGGTCTATTTGATCGGAGGCTCCAGTTGGCTTACTATTAAAACCTCAGATTTTACTCCTTTGCGTTGCGATTTTGAGAGCGTGAAGTCGAAATCCACCTATATTATGACGGTTACTAAACCGGGTGAGAATTTCCTGAAACCAAGAATTACCGTGGACTTGAAGCCACAGGCTAATATCATTGGTGTACAGACTAAAAAGCCGGTAAGTTTTGACTTGTTGCTTGTGAAACCCGGTATGTTCAAAATGGGAGCTACTCCTGAACAGCAAAATGCGGACAAAGATGAGCAGCCTGTTCATTGGGTAAAGATTACAAAAGACTTTTATATGGGTGAAACGGAAGTGACACAGGCATTGTGGGAGTATGTTATGGATAGTAATCCTTCTACTTTCAAAGATCCTAATAAACCCGTGGAAATGGTTAGTTGGGATGAATGCCAAGTTTTCCTTTCAAAACTGAGCGAGCTGACAGGAGTACGTTTCCGTTTGCCGACTGAAGCTGAATGGGAGTATGTGGCTCGTGGTGGAAACAAAACTCAGCTTACACAATATAGTGGAAGTGCTAATGTCGATGAAGTAGGTTGGTATTATCCGAATAGCCAGAATACGACACATGCTGTAAAAACGAAGAAGCCTAATGAATTGGGATTCTATGATATGAGTGGTAATGTGTGGGAATTCTGTATGGACTATAAGAATGAGTATCCTAAAGGAGAAGTTTCGGATCCTGTCGGATCTAAAGCTGATAAGAACCGTGTGCGTCGTGGCGGTGCCTGGGATAGTGAATCCCCTGATAACCTTCGTGTAGCTTTCCGCCGCAGAGTGGAGCAGGATACACGTGAAAAGGGCTTAGGCTTACGAGTAGTACTGGATCTTAGTAAGTGACAATGAAACGTAATATTGTTATTTGTATCGTGTTTCTGTGCATGGCTCTTGCTGGTCATGCACAAGAACCTGCTCTTCATTTTTCTTCCAATGGAGAGTTTAAAATTGTGCAGTTTACAGATCTCCATTATAAGTGGGGAAAGAAGGCCTCAAATAAGGCTATAGAATGCATGGAAGAAGTGTTGGATGCTGAAAAACCGGATTTTGTGATGGTAACGGGAGATTTGGTTTATTCTGCTTCAGTAGCAAAAATTCTACCGATATTATTTGCTTGTATTTCGGAACGTCAGATTCCATTTGCCGTTGTATTTGGCAATCACGATGAACAATTTGATTGTACATTGAGTGAAATCTACGATATCATTAGTGCTATGCCTTATAATATACAGCCCGATCGCAATGGAGCTTTTAGTCCCGATTATGCTTTACCAGTGATGTCCAGTGATGGATCGCATGCGGCAGCAGTACTTTATTGTCTTGACTCGCATGCTCGTCCCAAACTACAGGGAATTGGCGGATATGATTGGTTGAAGTTTGATCAAATCAATTGGTATCGCGAGCAAAGTAGTGCCTTTACTGAACAGAATGGTGGAACTCCTCTTCCGTCTCTTGCTTTTTTCCATATTCCTTTGCCCGAATATGCTGAGGCTGAGGCTGACGGAAAAAATCCATTATTGGGTTCAAAAGGAGAGAACGTTAGCTGCCCGAGACTTAATTCCGGCATGTTTACTGCCATAAAGGAGCAAGGGGATGTGATTGCTACTTTCTGTGGACACGATCACGATAACGATTTTGCAGTGATGTACAAGGATATTTTGTTGGCTTATGGACGCTTTTCCGGAGGAAATACAATCTATAATCATCTGAGGCCAAATGGTGCGCGTGTGATTGTTCTGAAAGAGAATCAAAGGACTTTTGATACTTGGGTACGGTTACGTGGCGGAGAGGTGATTAACCAGATGACGTATCCGGATAGTTTTCTAAAATCAAAGAAGAAGCCCAAATAATACCTATATTAAGTAATAAAAAGAAATTCTCTCTATCTGCTGATGATATGAGAGATTTTTTTTTCTTTGTACATTTCCTGAAATAATAAAGAACGCACTTTATCTGTTATTGACTCCCTTTGTATATTTCCTTGCTTTTATCTTATTGTATTTTTGAAAAATGCTGTTTTATGCTCTATAACATGTAATGGCGTATTGGCTGAATGTATTGTGTTTTTGTTGATATTCAGTGGTTTATCTTGCGTTGACGTATTGTTAACGTATTTATAATTTTGAATTGACGTATTTAAGAATGGGCTATGTGAAGTCCTTTTATTGCATTTTACTCTATGTTTGCAGTGTTCGATTGAGAACATAACCGAGAATTGTTAATCTTAATTTAGTAAAACTTATGAAGAAGTTATTATCAGTTTTATTTTTACTAAGCTTTACCTTAGCTTCTGTATATGCACAAGATATACAGGTAAAAGGTACAGTGATAAGTGGTGCGGACAATGAACCCTTACCTGGAGTAAATGTGGTGGTGAAAGGTAATGCCACTACGGGAACAATCACCGGTATTGACGGTGAATTTGCTTTGTCGGTTCCCTCCGACGCAATCCTTTCTATTTCTTATATAGGATTCAAATCATTGGAAATTCCGGTAAATGGCAAGCGTGAGCTTAAAATTGTTCTGCAAGAAGATTCTGAAGCATTGGATGAAGTAGTGGTTATTGGTTACGGTACTCAGAAAAAGAGTGTGGTAACAGCGTCTATTGCCAGAGTATCATCTGAGGATTTGGCAAATACAGCTCCGGTTCGTATGGATAATGCTTTGAAAGGCTTGGCAGCTGGTGTTACAGTTACTTCCTCTTCCGGTCAGCCGGGTGCAGCAGCTCAGATTCGTGTACGTGGTGTAGGTACGATTCGTACGGAAAATGGTGCAGCCGATCCTCTTTATATTGTAGACGGTATGCCTATTGAAGGTGGTCTGGATTATTTGAATCCGAGTGACATTGCTTCTATCGAAGTTCTGAAAGATGCTGCTTCGGGTGCTGTTTATGGTGCACGTGCTGCGAATGGTGTAATTCTTGTTACTACTAAAAGCGGTAAGATTGGTAAAACGAAAGTGACTTATGACTTTTCTTATGGCTGGCAAAGTGCATGGAAGAATCGGGATGTGCTGAATGCTACGGAATATGCGCTCATGATGAATGAGGGTGCTATTAATGCAGGTATAGCTCCCAAATACAACGATCCATACTCTTATGGTACGGGAACTGATTGGCAAAATGAAGTATTTAATGATAATGCTCCCGTAATGAATCATCAGGTGAGTGTGAGCGGTGCGAGTGATAAGGTGAACTACTTGTTCTCAGCTGGTTATTATACCCAAGATGGTATTGTGGGTGGTAACTTTAATCGTTCTAACTATGAGCGTCTGACTTTGCGTAGCAATACACAATATACTCTCTTCGATGAATCTAAGAACCGTAATTGGTTGAATAGTCTGAAAGTGACTTCCAATCTTTCTTATGCCCGTATTAAAAGTACCGGCATCGAAGCTAACTCCACTTGGGGATCTCCGTTAGGTTCTGCTTTGGCTTTATCTCCGATGTTGACCGTTTATGATGAAGGAGATGCTGCACAGGCTCAGCTTGACAAGTATGCTAATACAACGGACTACACTCCGATTTATGACCCACGTAACGGTAAGCTCTTTAGTATTCCCGGTTCGGAATTTGGTGAAATGACCAATCCGATTGCTAATCTTTCTTTGCCCGGTGCAAAGAACTGGAGCCATAAGTTTGTGGCTAATTTTTCTGCAGAATTGCAATTATGGGATAATCTGAGATTCAAGACTTCTTATGGTGCCGACCTCTCTTTCTGGGGCAATGATGGCTATACTCCTCTTTACTATTTGAGAAGTGGTGGTGCTTCATCACGCTCTACTGCCTACTCAGAGAAGCATGACGGGACTGTTTGGCAGTTGGAAAATGTGTTGATGTATGATAAGACGATTGATAAGCATACCTTCTCAGTTTTGTTAGGTCAGTCAGCAAAGAAGAATACTGGTTCATATCTTAGAGGTACACGTAACAATATTATCAATTATAGCCGTCCTTATCTCAATGCTAGTACCGGACAGGCAGCAGATGGTGATCAGACAGCAGCGGGTGCTCCTTCTGAGATCGCTACATTGGCTTCTCTTTTTGCACGGGCCAGCTATAACTATGACGAACGTTATATGTTCCAGGTTACAATCCGTCGTGACGGCTCTTCCCGTTTCGGATCTAATAATCACTATGCTGTATTCCCTTCCTTCTCACTGGGATGGAATTTGACAAACGAAAAGTTTATGCAGAAGCGTCCTGAGTGGCTGACATCTACAAAAGTCCGTTTCTCTTGGGGTAAGAATGGTAATGAAAATATCGGTAATTTTAAATATACTGTGTTAACTTCAACCGGTAATAATTACATTTTCGGAGCCGGAGAAAAGGTGATCAATGGGGTGAAGGCCAGTGGACTCGCTAATCCTGACCTGAAATGGGAAGAATCAGAACAGTTGGACTTTGGTATTGACTTTGGTTTCTTTAATAACGCTTTGACTTTTACTGCCGACTATTACAAGAAAACTACCAATGGTATGTTGATGGAAATGAATATCCCTTCCTATGTGGGTGAATCCAAACCGATTGGTAACGTAGGTAAGATGGAAAACAGTGGTATTGAATTGGAAGCAGCATACAGATTCCGCGTATCTGACTGGAACTTCCGCATTGGTGGTAATCTGACCTATTTAAAGAATAAGCTGATTGAATATGGAAACGAATCTGGTTGGGCAAACCTTGATTCTTTCCAAGGTACAGGTACAATCAGCCGTGCTCAGAATGGTAAACCTTTCCCATACTTCTATGGATACAAAACTGCAGGTGTATTCCAGAATATGGATGAAGTGAATGCTTATACTAACTCTAAGGGAGAATTGATACAGCCGAACGCAGTTCCCGGTGATGTTCGTTTCGTGGATGTGGATGGAAGTGGTTCAATTGATGCTGATGACCGTACCGATATCGGAAAAGGTATGCCAGACTGGACTTATGGCCTTAATTTGAATGTAAGTTGGAAGAACTTCGATTTGAGTATGATGTGGCAAGGTACTATGGGTAATGATATTTATGATGCAACTCGTCGTACCGACATCTCAGCTACTAATCTTCCTTCATGGATGCTGAACCGTTGGACCGGTGAAGGTACTTCTAACCGTATCCCTCGTTTTATGCTGGGTGATAATACAAACTGGCAATCATCTGACTTGTATGTTTACGATGGCAGTTATTTGCGTCTGAAAAACATTCAAATAGGCTACACTTTGCCAGCGGCATTAACACAGAAAGTGTTTGTTTCTTCACTGCGCTTCTATGTAGCAGCAGAGAACTTGCTTACTTTCACCAAATATCATGGTTTCGACCCTGAAATTTCATCGGGTGGTACTTCACTTGGTGTTGACTATGGTGTGTATCCTCAGGCCAGAACATGGACGATTGGTGCTAACCTCACTTTCTAATTTCTCATCTTTAAAATATAAAAAGTTATGAAAAGATATAAATATATAGTAGCAAGTTTGATAGCGTCCGCTTTCTTGGCTACAGGATGTTCAGAATCCTTTTTGGAGGTTTCTTCTCCAACAGATGAAACAATTAATTCTTATTTTACTACCGATGCGCATATTCAGGAAGCAGTAGTAGCAGCTTATGACCCTCTGCATTGGTCCGATTGGGCAATGGGTGAATATAATCCTGTAACTCTTATGAGTGATATTATGGCTGATGATCTTTGGATTGGTGGTCAGGACAGAACGGATAATCAGGCATGGCATTTGATGATGAATTTTGAAGCAATTCCTACAAATGTCATTAAAGGGCTGTGGACTGTTTCTTATAGTGGTGTGAAGCGTTGTAATGATGTCATTACTTACTTAGGTTGGGCAGGAGATAATGTAACTGAGGAGAATCGGAAATATTATGAGGCTCAAGTTATCACTCTCCGTGTACTCTACTACAATTGGCTGTGGAAGTTCTGGGGTAATATACCATATTATAATACAAACCTGACATCACCCTATCTTGCGGAACAATTATCTGCAGACCAAGTGTATGAAAATATCATTACTGATCTTGAAGGTGTGATTGCAAGTAATGCTCTTCCGATGAAAGAAAAAGCAGATAATTATGGCCGTGTGACCAAGGCTATGACATATATGCTTTATGCTGAAATTGTAATGTATCAGAATGATGAATCCCGTTATGGTAAAGCTTTACAGTATATGCAGGAGATTATCGGTAGCACTCAGTATGATTTGCTTGAAAATTATGCTGATGTATTCAAGGAAGCAAATGAATGGGGTAAGGAATCTATATTTGAAGTGAATTATAAAGATGATGATGCTATTCGTTCATGGGATGGCCCGTTGAATGCAGGCGGTACTGTACTACCTACACTGATTAGTCCGCATACCTGGCCTAACGGAACAGATGGACATGATGAAGGATGGGGATTCTGTCCGGTTCGTTTGGAGACGTATGAACGTTATGCCAATAATGATACCCGTCGTGATGCCACTTGCTGGAATGCACAGGCTGCAATTGATGCTCATAATGCTGCAAATCCTACGAACCAGCTTACTTATAATCACCGCTATCAGGATACAGGTTATTTCCTCGAAAAGTATGCTGCACATACTGGTGATAATTCCGGTCATAAAGCAGATGCACAGTTGAACTGGAACAACAACCTTCGTATCTATCGTTTCTCTGAAACTCTGCTGAATGCGGCTGAATTGATTACTCGCGGTGCCGGTTCGGGTGATGCAAGAGAATATTTGAATCGCGTACGTAAACGTGCCGGATTGACTACAGAAAAAGAAGCAACAATTGATAATATCATTGACGAACGTCATCTTGAGTTTGTGGGTGAAGGTAAGCGCTATTGGGATTTGATACGTACAGGTAAAGCTACCAGTGTGTTGGTGCCCGATGGATATGGTTACCGTACAAATACCTGGTCAGTAAATAAGAAGCATCTGCCTATTCCGCAGAGTGAAATTGATGCTGCACAAGGCACTTTAACTCAAAACAATTATTAATTCATTAAAAAAGAAGGATTATGAAAAAAATATATAGCTATATCGGAGGAATGTTGCTGACGACGGCTATGGCTTTTAGCATCACAGCCTGCTCACCTGATGACTTTACATCACCTAATGAAGCCGGCATTCCGGTTGCATCAACTTATGAAAATACGATTCAAATAGATGTGGATCAGGAAACCAATTGGGTAACTTTTACTTTTAACGCTCAACCGGGCATTACTCCTGTCTGGATATTTGACGGTAAGACCTATTCATCTTCATTCTCCATGAAGAAATATTATAGAAAAGCCGGAGATTATAGTGTGGATGTAAAAATTGCTAATGCCAATGGTGTAAGTGATGGTAGTATTTCCAAAACCTTCCGCATCAATAAGACGATAATGAATGGTTTCGGTGGATTTGTGTATGAGAGTGATTTTAATATGTGGACGAAGGCTACGATAGCGGCTCCCACTTTTTATTATGCTCCAGGATGGTCGGCTATTGCAGATCCTGCATATACATTGGAAAATGGTACTTATACTGTAAAATTGTCGGAGGCTACTGATGATACTTGGCAAGCGCAAATGGCAATGGCAACCAATATTTCAACAGAGGCTACTAAGAATTATGACTTTTCAGTAATTCTTACAGCTTCAGTAGCACACTCCAATGTTACAGTAAAATTGGTGGATAGTACGGATGATGGTAATTTCTATTTTGAAGAAAAAGGTATAAAACTGGAAGCTAACGAACCGCTTTGCTTCTGGAAGAGTAATATGCCGGGCATTGATATCGCTAATCTGAAGCTTGTTTTTGATTTTGGCCGCAATGCAGCTGGCACGGATATGACTATTGAAAGTATTGTGTTAAAAGACCATGCTAATGACGACGGCACTGAAGTTCCTGTAATCGATGAAACTCCTGAACCTACATGGGTTGCTGTCGATAGTAAGGATAACCTTTGGAATGGCATGACCTATGTTAACAAATTCTTTTATGCAAATAGTGACTGGAGTCCCAAACCTAATCCGGCTTTGGTCATTGATGGCAGGTCTTACTCTTTGTCTTTCCCGGAAGCTACTGCAGAAGCATGGCAGAATCAATTCTCATTTGAGACTGATCTTACAGCTGACACAGAGACTGCCTATGACCTCCATGTTATCTTATATTCAACAGTGGACCTTAAAAATGTAACTGTTAAATTGGTGCAGACCAATGAAATCGGTGAAGATGGTAAAGAAATCAAGCATGATGGTAACTTCTTCTTTGATAAGAAAGTGGATTTAGTTGCTGATTCCGAAAAAGCTGTTTGGGCAGCTTCTGTGAAAGCTCCTGAAGCTATGCATGCTATATCTTTAGTATTTGACTTCGGAGGTAATCCTGCCAATACTGATGTAACTATTAAAGACATCATCTTACAAAAGCATAAAGACTGACATGATTAAGAATATAAAGCTAATGACAATACTTTCTTTCTTTACTTGCCTGCTCGGTTGCTTTAGCTGTGGCAGTAGCGATGGCGAACCGGAAGTATCCTCTCCTGTAGTCAGCGTAGCGCCAACTCAGATAACGGCTACTTATGAAGGCTCCGTCACAATACTCTCGGTTAAGTCCGATCAGGAGTGGACTGCTTTCAGCAATGAAGACTGGATTACTTGTAAAATATTGAGTAATACTCTGCAGGGGACAGTTGAAGTAACGGTCAAAGCTAATACCACTTACCAACCCCGAGAGGGGTCGGTAGTGGTAAAGTCAGGTACCACACGTGTTTCTGTTCCGGTATCACAAGAAGCAAAACCTGATATTGTAGATCCGGATATCGACATTCCTGAGGGCTATCGGTTGATATGGCAGGATGAGTTTAATGACTCCAAACTGTCTACGCCCGACGAATCATTGTGGTGGTACGAGACAGGTGCCAGTGGCTGGGGAAACAATGAGATACAGAACTACATTCCTGGTTCGAAGAATGGAGAAACTTGTGCTCAGGTAAGTAATGGAACACTGAAAATTATTGCTAAGAAGGTGGGTAACGAGGTTTATTCCATCCGCATGAATACAGTCGAAAGTTGGAAGTATGGCTATTTTGAAGCTCGCCTTAAGCTACCGGCAGGAAAAGGAACCTGGCCTGCATTTTGGATGATGCCGAAGAATTATACAGCTTGGCCCGATGATGGTGAGATTGATATCATGGAAGAAGTGGGTTATGATCCTAATGTGATTTTATCAACTGTTCATTGTAAAGCTTATAATCATTCTATAGGTACTCAAAAGTCAGGAACCATAAAAGTGCCGACTGCGCAAACGGAGTTTCATGTATATGCCGTTGAGTGGACGGAAGACTTTATCAAAGGGTATGTGGATGGTAAATGCTACTTTACTTTTGATAACGATAAAAAAGGAAATAAAAATACCTGGCCCTTTAATGCAGCTTTCTACTTGAAGTTGAATCTTGCATGGGGAGGTGACTGGGGAGGCGCTCAGGGTATAGATGAGTCGGCCTTGCCTGCAACTTACGAGATTGACTATGTACGTGTATTTCAGAAAAAATAATTGAATAGGTATGAAAACTATAAGAATTTTTTCCACTTGCTTGCTCCTTCTGCCTTTTGTCTCTTGTACGCAAGTGGCAAATAAAGGTAGCGATGCGGCAATCGAGAAAAAAGTAGAGTCTCTTTTATCCAGAATGACTCTTGAAGAGAAAATCGGTCAGATGAACCAGATTACCTCTTATGGGAATATTGAGGATATGAGTAGTTTGATTAAGAAAGGTGAAGTCGGGTCTATCCTGAATGAGGTAGATCCGGTACGTATTAATGCGTTGCAACGCGTAGCGATGGAGGAGTCCCGGTTGGGAATCCCTTTGTTGATAGCTCGCGATGTTATTCACGGGTTTAAAACCATTTTTCCCATCCCATTGGGACAAGCGGCTTCGTTCAATCCGCAGATTGCGAAAGATGGTGCACGGGTGGCAGCTATTGAGGCTTCTTCCGTAGGTATCCGTTGGACTTTTGCGCCGATGATCGACATTGCCCGTGATCCTCGCTGGGGACGCATTGCCGAAGGATGTGGTGAAGACACCTATCTGACTTCTGTAATGGGAGCTGCCATGGTAGAAGGTTTTCAGGGAGATTCTTTGAATAGTCCCACTTCCATAGCTGCCTGCCCTAAACATTTTGTGGGTTATGGTGCAGCCGAAGGCGGACGTGACTATAATTCGACATTTATTCCTGAACGTCGCCTGCGTAATGTTTATTTGCCACCGTTTGAAGCGGCAACGAAAGCGGGTGCAGCTACGTTTATGACTTCCTTTAATGATAATGATGGGATACCCTCTACCGGAAATGCTTTCATCTTGAAAGATGTGCTTCGTGGCGAGTGGGGATTTGATGGTTTGGTAGTGACAGACTGGGCTTCTGCCAGCGAAATGATAAGTCATGGTTTTGCTGCCGATTCTAAAGAGGTAGCCATGAAATCAGTGAATGCCGGGGTGGATATGGAAATGGTAAGTTATACCTTTGTGAAAGAATTGCCTGCATTGATAAAAGAAGGAAAGGTGAAAGAAAGCACCATCGACGAAGCCGTTCGTAATATATTGCGCGTCAAGTATCGTCTGGGATTGTTTGATGCTCCTTATGTAGATGAAAAGCAACCCTCTGTTATGTATACTCCTTCTCATCTGAAAGTAGCTAAGCAGGCTGCTGTAGAATCGGCTATCCTGTTGAAGAATGATAAAGAAGTACTGCCGTTACAAGAGTCTCTGAAAACCGTTGCTGTGGTAGGGCCTATGGCCAATGCGCCTTACGAACAATTGGGTACCTGGATCTTTGATGGTGAGAAAGCTCATACTCAGACACCATTGAATGCTATTAAGGAGATGGTTGGCGACAAGGTACAAGTGATTTATGAACCCGGATTAGCTTATAGCCGTGAGAAAAATCCGGCAGGCGTGGCAAAAGCTGCCGCTGCTGCTGCACGTGCAGATGTCATTCTTGCTTTTGTGGGTGAAGAAGCAATTCTTTCGGGTGAAGCACACTGTCTGGCAGATTTGAATCTTCAGGGTGATCAAAGTGTTTTGATTACGGCTTTGGCTAAGACAGGTAAACCTGTAGTAACCATTGTGATGGCAGGTCGTCCGTTGACTATCGATCAGGAAGTGGAAGAATCAACAGCCGTTCTTTATTCATTCCATCCGGGTACGATGGGTGGACCGGCATTGGCCGATCTGCTTTGGGGTAAAGCGGTTCCAAGTGGAAAAACACCGGTTACTTTCCCGAAGATGGTAGGACAAATTCCGGTATATTATGCTCATAACAAGACCGGCCGGCCGGCTACACGTAATGAGGTGTTGCTGGATGATATTGCTGTTGAGGCTGGACAAACTTCATTGGGATGTACTTCTTTCTATATGGATGCTGGGTTTGATCCTTTATTCCCATTTGGCTATGGCTTGTCCTATACAACGTTCAAGTATAGTAATGTTAAACTTTCATCAGCATCATTGAAGAAAGATGATGTATTGACTGTGACATTTGATCTGGAAAATACAGGTAAATATAAGGGAACGGAAGTTGCTCAATTGTATATACAAGATAAGGTTGGTTCTGTAACTCGTCCGGTGAAAGAACTGAAACGTTTTACTCGCGTAACCTTGAAACCGGGCGAGAAAAAGAATGTTTCGTTTGAACTACCCGTTAGTGAACTTGCATTTTGGAACATCGATATGGTGAAAGTTGTGGAACCCGGAGACTTTGGACTTTGGGTGGCAACAGACAGCCAATCGGGAGAAGAAGTTTTCTTTAAGGTGGTAGATTGATTGGTGATTTTAAGGTTAAAGAAGAAGAGGGGCAGACCGTGATGGTTCGCCCCTCTTGCAATTTATTTGATGCGCTTGTAGCCGTAAACAGCATTAGCACCCAATTCTTCTTCGATGCGAAGCAGTTGGTTATATTTTGCCATACGGTCTGAACGGCTCAACGAACCGGTCTTAATTTGCCCGCTATTGGTAGCAACGGCAATGTCGGCAATCGTAGCATCTTCCGTTTCACCGGAACGATGGGAGGTTACAGTAGTATATCCGTGGCGGTGAGCCATTTCAATGGCATTCAATGTTTCGGTCAGGGAGCCGATTTGATTTACTTTGATCAGGATAGAGTTTGCACAACCTTTTTCAATACCCATAGCCAGGAAGTCAACGTTAGTAACGAAGAGGTCGTCACCTACGAGTTGGCAGCGGTTACCGATACGGTCGGTAAGTTTCTTCCAGCCTTCCCAGTCATTTTCACTCATACCGTCCTCGATAGAGTCGATAGGGAATTGGTTGATGAGTTGTTCCAGATAGTCAATCTGTTCATCGGCTGTACGTTTCTTGCCTTTTGCACCTTCGAACTTGGTATAATCGTAGATGCCATCTTTATAGAATTCGGAGGAAGCACAGTCCATAGCGATCATGACGTCTTTGCCCGGTTCATATCCGGCTGCTTTAATGGCAGCGATAATGCTGTTCAGAGCGTCTTCCGTACCTTCCAGGTTCGGAGCGAAACCACCTTCGTCACCTACGGCAGTACTCAGTCCCCGGTCTTTTAATACTTTTTTCAATGCGTGGAATACTTCAGCACCCATGCGCAGACCTTCACGGAAGGAAGTTGCACCCACAGGACGTATCATGAATTCCTGGAAAGCAATAGGAGCGTCACTATGTGAACCACCGTTAATGATATTCATCATCGGTACAGGCATTACGTATGTATTGGTGCCGCCGATGTAGCGGTACAAAGGTATATCGAGATAGGCAGCTGCTGCTTTGGCTACGGCAAGGGATACACCGAGAATAGCATTGGCACCCAGGTTAGATTTCGTTTTGGTTCCATCCAGTGCCAGCATGGCATGATCGATACCCATCTGGTCGAGGGCAGACATTCCAACTAATTGGGGAGCGATGATGTTATTGATATTTTCTACGGCTTTCAACACACCTTTACCTCCATAACGTCCTTTATCGCCATCACGGAGTTCCAATGCTTCGTGTTCTCCGGTAGAAGCTCCGGAAGGAACGGAAGCACGGCCCATAAAGCCTGATTCCAACATTACATCTACTTCCACTGTAGGGTTTCCTCTTGAATCGAGGATTTCACGTCCGATAATCTTTTCTATTTTCATAACTATGATATTATTTGTAATTATTTTAAATAGAGAACAAGGGACAATCGGCTTTTGTTCAGTAAAAGATTCATGTTTTGTAAGTGATACCGGTTACTGAATTCTTATTTTCCTCCGATAACTCCTCCAACTATAGCTGCTACTACTCCTAACGTGATGCTTAATATAAAATAAGTGAAAAATAATCCGTATAATCCTTGTTTCAATAGAATTACTCCATCATTTGAAAAAGTAGAGAATGTGGTGAAACCTCCACATAAACCGGTTGTCAGCAGTACCCGGTATTCTGTTGCTAAATTGAAGCGTGCCGACCACGCATAAAATAATCCGATAAGGAAACTTCCGAGAATATTGACTGTAAATGTCGCCCATGGAAAAGAGTAGGGGACAATCCGTTCGTGCAACATTTGTTGTACAGAGAATCGAAGTATACTTCCCAGACCTCCGCCTAAAAAGATAAATATGAATGTTTTAGTCATTTTCTATATTGATTTATGGGACTATTTCTAAGATCGCGGCAAAGTTAGTATTTATATTTCATCTATATTTTCAGAAAGAGGCTTTTTCTTTAAGATTCAGTCCTTTAATGTCTTATGCAAACGTTTGCCGGGAATTCATTTATATTTTCATTTTATTCCTTCGTCCGCATTCCTTTTCATCCTTATATTTGCATCACGATTACAATTTTCTAAAAATAATTCAAATCATGAAAAACATGAAAGTAATTAAATTGTTCTGTCTTCTGCTCTTTTTATTTGTGAGCAATTGGACAATGGCTGAGAGCATTACCTCTCCAAACGGACAACTGCAACTGAACTTTTCAGTAAACGCACAAGGTGAACCGATCTATGAACTTTCCTACAAAGGAAAAGCTGTTATCAAACCTTCTAAACTCGGTCTGGAACTGAAAGATGCTCCGGGATTGATGAATGGATTTACATTGGCAGACACCAAGACTTCTACTTTTGATGAAACTTGGGAGCCGGTATGGGGTGAAGTGAAGCAAATCCGCAATCATTATAATGAAATGGTTGTGACACTGAATCAGAAGGCGCAGGATCGTAATATGATCATTCGTTTCCGCCTTTTTGATGATGGGCTGGGTTTCCGTTACGAATTTCCTTTATCTAAGAATCTGAATTACTTCGTTATTAAAGATGAGCATACTCAGTTTGCTATGGCAGGCGACCACACTGCTTTCTGGATACCGGGTGATTATGATACTCAGGAATATGATTATACGGAATCTAAACTTTCTGAAATCCGTGGTTTAATGAAAGGTGCCATTACTCCTAACTCTTCACAGACTACTTTCTCTCCGACAGGTGTACAAACTTCCTTGCAGATGAAAACTGCCGATGGCCTTTATATTAACTTGCATGAGGCTGCCTTGGTAGATTATTCTTGTATGCATCTTAATCTGGATGATAAGAATTTCGTATTCGAATCTTGGTTAACTCCTGATGCAAAAGGGGATAAAGGATATCTGCAAGCTCCCTGCAAATCTCCATGGCGTACGGTTATCGTAAGTGATGATGCTCGTGATATCCTGAATTCTAAGCTGACGCTGAATCTGAATGAGCCTTGTGCTTACGAAGATGTTTCCTGGATTAAGCCGGTGAAATATGTAGGTGTATGGTGGGAGATGATTGCCGGTAAGAGCACTTGGGCTTATACCGATGATTTGCCTTCCGTAAAATTGGGTGAAACGGATTATACTAAAACTAAACCTAACGGACGTCATGGTGCTACCAATGAGAACGTAAAACGTTATATAGACTTTGCTGCTGAAAATGGACTTGATCAAGTACTGGTAGAAGGTTGGAACGAAGGATGGGAAGATTGGTTCGGTCACTCCAAAGATTATGTTTTTGATTTTGTAACTCCGTATCCTGATTTTGATGTGAAGATGTTGAATGAATATGCTAAGAGCAAAGGTGTGAAATTGATGATGCATCATGAAACTTCTGCTTCCGTACGCAATTATGAACGTCATATGGATAAAGCTTACCAGTTTATGGTAGACAACGGTTACAATGCAGTAAAGAGTGGTTATGTAGGCAATATGATTCCTCGCGGTGAACATCATTATGGTCAGTGGATGAACAACCACTATCTCTATGCTGTGACTAAAGCTGCTGATTATAAGATTTGTGTAAATGCTCATGAAGCTGTACGTCCTACCGGACTTTGCCGTACTTATCCTAACCTGATTGGTAACGAGTCTGCTCGTGGTACGGAATATGAGGCTTTCGGTGGCAGTAAACCGTTCCACACTACCTTGCTTCCGTTTAATCGTCTGATTGGCGGCCCGATGGATTATACTCCGGGTATCTTTGATACGAAATTGGAATTCATGGGTGACCTTCCTCATGGACAGGTACAGACAACTCTCTGTAAGCAGTTGGCTCTTTATGTAACATTATACAGTCCGTTGCAAATGGCTGCCGATTTGGTTGAGAATTATGAGAAGCATATGGATGCTTTCCAGTTCATCAAAGATGTAGCTGTGGATTGGGATGATAGTAAATATTTGGAAGCGGAACCGGGTGATTATATTACGGCAGCCCGCAAGGCTAAAGGCACGAGCAACTGGTTTGTAGGTGGCATCACTGATGAAAATGCACGTACTTCCAACTTTACTTTGGACTTCCTGGAACCGGGTAAGCAATATGTTGCTACTCTCTATGCCGATGGTAAGGATGCCGATTACAAAGAGAATCCGACCTCTTATCAGATAAAGAAAGGTATTGTAACCAATAAGACTAAGATGTCTGTGAAGCTGGCACGTAGCGGTGGTTTCGCTCTTAGTTTGATTGAAGCTACTCCGGCAGATAAGAAGGCTGTGAAAAAGTGGAAATGAAAAATCTTAAGTTAAGAAATACTCATAATTTAGGGTAGGAAGAAGTTTTTATTAGGCATTAGGTAACGCGCCCCGCAAGAGAGTTGGTTCTTGCGGGGCGTTTATTATTAATAGCCTGTCGACAAGAAGTTAAGAGTTTGTCGACAGGAAGTTAACTTCTTGCTGACAAGAATTTAAGACCTTGTAAGTGACTAATTATCAGTATGGTTTGAAACTGTCTGAAAGTTAAATAGCAGGCACTGTAAGAATTATTTTTATTAAACATTTTGTTCTTCCAAAAATCCCCCTTATCTTTGTGCCCGTTGAACGAACGATTAACGAAATTTTTCTATAGCTAATTTGTTCGTTTACTGTAAAATAAGAAGCTGAAAACTGTGCGTTATCTGCTTGGACAGATCTTTCACTCTTCAAAAGCGCCTGTTTGTATTTCCTGCGATAGGGAATTCAGATTTTGGCCATTGAACGTATCAAATTCAATATCACGAATTGACGTTTTAACCGGAAGGGGTTTCATTCCCCCGGTGTCCCCAAGGAATATCCTTTTCTGAACACTTCTGAAGTGAACAAACCAATTAGCGAAGATACATATTGGTACGCTTTGCGTATCACCTATAGCCGGGAGCTTGCTCTGAAAGAGTTTCTGGACCGGAATAATATTGAGAATTTCATTCCTATGCGCTATGAATATGTAACCCGGAAAGAGCAGCGGATTCGCAAGCTTGTTCCTGCAATACATAATCTGGTCTTCATTCATGCTACCCGAAAAAAGATAGATGAAATAAAGGAGGAAAATGCCATACATCTTCCTCTTCGCTATATTATGGATCGTGAAACGAGGCAGCCTATCGTTGTTCCTGAAGTTCAGATGCGCCATTTTATAGCTGTTGCTGGTTCGTATGATCAGCAGGTAATTTATTTGCCTCCTACAGAATATTCCATGCAGAGAGGGGATCGTGTTCGTATCACTGGTGGTGTTTTTGAAGGAGTAGAGGGTATATTTGTCCGGGTAAAGGGGGATCGTCGTGTAGTGGTATCTATTCAGGGAGTCATGGCGGTTGCTACAACTTTTATTCATCCCTCTCTTATTGCTCCTATAACAGAAGAATAATTCATAGTTTCTAATTTATAATTCATAATTATATGAAGTCTCAAATCGATGCTTTGCGTCAACTCACGCATGAGCTTCTTTATCTTGGCATGGATGGTGAGCCTATCTATGCAGATCGTTTTCATCAGCTAAATTCGGAGGTTTATAGTCAGGCGGAAGCTTTGTACGGTGAGAAAACCGGGAATGATGAGGAAGAAGCAACTCTTTGTATTACCCTTTTGAAAGCCTATAGTGCTACGATTTATAATCATGGGGATAAGGATGAAAAGATCCAGGAACTGTTGAATCGTAGTTGGGAGGTCTTGGGTAAACTTCCGGATTCTTTGTTAAAATGTCAATTGTTGGTGGGCTGTTATGGTGAAACATTTGATAAGGAGTTGGTGGAAGAAGCGCATCGAATTATAGATAGTTGGATGCCTTCATTAACTAGTGAGCAACAAGAAATTGTTGATGATTTGCAAAACTTTGAAGCTAATCCATATTTACTAGACACTGTGTTGTAGGTTGCTCATAAGTTATGTTTTTTATCTCTATTCGTTAGTATTTACTTTGTGTATATATGAAAATTCTTGTTACTGGGGCTGCTGGATTCATCGGATCCTATGTTTGTAGACGTTTGCTCTCCCGTGGAGATGAGGTAGTAGGTTTAGATAATATAAATAGCTACTATGATGTCAGTTTGAAGTATGGTCGTCTGGAAACTTTAGGAATTGATAAGAATGTAGTAGATTGGTATAAATTTGTTCGGAGTAATGTGTATGAACAATTTCGCTTTGTTCGTATGAATCTGGAGGACAGACAGGCGATGCATATGCTTTTTGCTAATGAGTATTTTGACAAGGTTGTGAATCTTGCTGCACAAGCAGGTGTGAGGTACTCTATAGAAAATCCCTATGCTTATGTGGAAAGTAATGTAGATGGTTTTCTAAATATATTGGAAGGTTGTCGCCATTATAAAGTGAAGCATTTGATTTATGCCAGTTCCAGTAGTGTTTATGGTTTGAATGGGAAGGTACCTTTTTCAGAGAGAGATAGTATAGCCCATCCAGTCAGCCTTTATGCAGCAACGAAGCAATCCAATGAATTGATGGCACATACTTATAGTCATTTATATAGTATTCCTTCTACTGGCTTGCGCTTTTTTACTGTTTATGGTCCTTGGGGTCGTCCGGATATGTCACCTTTCCTTTTTGCAGATGCCATGTTGCACGGTCGAGCTATAAAGGTTTTCAATAATGGCGATATGCTGCGTGATTTTACTTATATCGACGACGTTGTTGAAGGGTTTCTTCGAGTGATAGACCATATTCCTACTTCTAATCCGGATTGGAGTGATCAAACCCCTGATCCCAGTTCTTCTACTGCTCCATATAAAATATATAATATAGGTAATTCTCATCCAGTGAAACTTATGGACTTTATTCAGGCTATTGAAGAAGCTATCGGACATCCTGCAGAGAAAATATATCTTCCGATGCAACCGGGAGATGTTTATCAGACAAATGCAGATACTACCGCTTTACAGAATGAATTGGGATTTAAGCCTAATAAAGCAATCAAAGAAGGAGTTCAGGAAACGATAGACTGGTATCGTTCTTTTTATCATTTATAATTAATAGTCATCAAGATATTATGAAAATAGCAATCGTTGGTACCGGCTATGTTGGTTTAGTTACAGGTACTTGTTTCTCGGAGATGGGAATGGATGTTACTTGTGTGGATGTACAGGAAAGTAAGGTCGAGAATCTGAAAAAAGGTATTATTCCTATTTATGAACCGGGTTTGGAAGATATGGTACACCGTAATTATACAGCAGGTCGTTTGAAATTTACGACAGATTTGAAGGAATGTCTGGATGATGTAGAGGTTGTGTTCAGTGCGGTTGGTACCCCTCCTGATGAGGATGGTAGTGCTGATTTGAAATATGTGTTGGAGGTAGCCCGTACTATTGGTCGTAATATGAATAAGTATGTACTTGTTGTAACCAAAAGTACCGTTCCGGTAGGTACTGCACAAAAAGTCAAATCTGCCATTCAGGAAGAACTTGATAAACGTACTATTCAGATAGATTTTGATGTAGCTTCTAATCCTGAATTTTTGAAGGAAGGTGATGCCGTTGATGATTTTATGAAACCTGACCGTGTAGTGGTAGGTGTGGAATCGGAAAAGGCTAAAGGAATAATGGAACGGCTTTACAAGCCTTTTATGATGAATAACTATCGATTGATATTTACTGATATTCCGAGTGCTGAGATGATAAAATATGCTGCTAATTCTATGTTGGCTACACGGATTAGTTTTATGAATGATATTGCGAATCTTTGTGAGTTGGTTGGTGCTGACGTAAATATGGTCCGTAAGGGTATTGGTGCAGATAGTCGTATTGGCAGTAAATTTTTGTATCCTGGTTGTGGGTATGGTGGCTCTTGTTTTCCGAAAGATGTGAAAGCTTTGATAAAGACTGCGGAAAAGAATGGTTATTCGATGCGTGTGTTGAAAGCTGTGGAAGAGGTGAATGAGAGACAAAAGAGTATTCTTTTTGAGAAGTTGTTGAAACACTATAATGGAGACTTGAAAGGTAAACAGATTGCTTTATGGGGTTTGGCTTTCAAACCTGAAACGGATGATATGAGGGAGGCTCCGGCACTGGTTTTGATTGATAAGTTGATAGAGGCTGGTGCAAATGTGAGGGTTTATGATCCGATTGCAATGGATGAATGTAAACGTAGGGTAGGGGATAAGGTTGGCTATGCTACGGATATGTATGATGCGGTGCTGGATGCGGATGCGTTGTTGCTGGTGACGGAGTGGAAGGAGTTTAGGATGCCGAGCTGGGGAGTGCTGAAGAAGATGATGCAAATGATGGTGGTGGTTGATGGTAGGAATATTTATGAGAAACTTGAATTGCAGACATTAGGTTTCGAATATACTTGTATAGGACAATAAAAAGAAGCTTTTTTTGTATCTTGAGTACCAACATATACGATCTCTAAAGTATATCAAAACAGGAATGGATAAATAATAATAAGTGTAAGTGTCCCGTAAGCACTCAAATTAGGGCTCAATTTTAGATTTTCTATTTTTGCTGCGAACTTAAAATGAATTTTATGTATAACAGTGACGATCTTGAAAAATTCTACTTTCAATACCAAACCGAAGGATTACCCAAGGGGATATTGATACAGGACTTCTGTATCCATAACAAGGTTCCTTACAATATTTTTTCCAAGTGGTACAAGGATGCCCGCACGAAAATAGTAGAAGTGTAAATTGATGATTTTCCTTCAGGAGGCATTCCTGAACTTTCCTCTATGGTCACAAAAGAACCGACGAGTAGCACTTTATTAGTACCCGCTACTCGTATCTGGGTGGAACTGCGCATGAGCAATGGTATTTATATTTTTCAAAAGAATCTAACCTATCAGACACTGATGCGTATGATAGAGAATTTGGAGGGGCTATGCTGAGTGTTATAGGACTTAATCATTTCTATTACTTGTGTAACTTTACCGACATGCGCTGCAAGCACAGTTATATTCTATCTGTGATCCGTGAACAGTTTCATCGAGAATCCAATAAAGGAGATGTCTATCTCGTTATGTCTAAAAAACGCTGTATAGTGCGTATGTTTATACGATAATCGCTCCTATAGCTTGTTTGAAAAGAAATTTGTAGCGGGTCATCAATTCATGAAAGTGGAGAGAACTGGAGATGATGCCATATACAAAATAAACTGACAGGACGTCATTCTATTGTTGGTATGCTCCACTTCGGCAATGATCAAGGTGCGGAGATGGCGGCTACGTACCATAACGTAATCAGCACTGTCAAGATGCAGGACGGATCTGCCTGGGAGTTCCTTGGTAAGTTTTTACTAATATTTTTAACGGTTGCAGAGATTATTCGAATCTCTCACCAAAAAAATATTGGACTGGCATTATGCCAATAGTTAATAAGAAATCAAGTTTTTAACAAAATTGTTTTTAGGCACTGAAAAAGTGCCCAAAATCGGGCGTAGCCCTAAATTGAGTACTAACATGCTGCAATGATTACCCTCAGCAAAATTGCTCTTGGAAGGTTCTCATTTTTTTATTATTGATGTTAATAAATTGAAAATATGAAGATAGTAGCTATAATGCCAATTAAGCTCAAAAATGAGCGTTGTCCTGGCAAAAATACAAGGATACTTGGAAGCAAGCCTCTTCTCCAATATGAATTGGATAGTTTAAAGGAAACAGGTTTATGTGACTCTATTAATGTATACTGCAGTGATGATACTGTAGTACCATTTCTTCCAGAGGGGGTAAACTTTGTAAAGCGACCAAAGGAACTAGATTTACCTACTTCTAATTTTACTCAGATTTTCACAAATTTCATGAATGAGCAAGATGCTGATATTTATGTATATGCTCATGCTACTGCTCCTTATATCTCTGTAGAGACAATGAAGCAATGCATCGAGGCTGTTAAATCTGGTAAGCATGATTCTGCTTTTTGTGCAACAAAATTGCAGGATTATCTTTGGAGAAATGGTGAGCCATTGAACTTTGATGCAACTAATGTTCCAAGAACCCAGGATCTTGAACCTATATATCAGGAAACTTCAGGCGTATATGTATTTACTAAGTCTGTATTTATGGATTATAAACGCAGAATAGGAAAAAATCCATTTATTAAAGAAGTAACCTTTAAAGAAACTGTAGATATCGATAATCCAGAAGATTTCGATCTCGCAGAAGTAATGCTTAACATTAATATTTAATTAAACATTTTCTTTTATGGCAAACAATATTATTGTTCTCGATGTAACATTGAGAGATGGCGGCTGTGTTAATGACTTCAACTTTGGTCAGGTATATATGGAGCGAATCCTAAATGCTCAGGAGGAATCTGGGGTTGATATGATTGAAATAGGGTATCTTGACGAGAATAAAGGTTCACTTCAAGGAAGAACTCAGTGGAAGACATCGGAAGCAATTTACGAGACCTTAATGAAGAGCAAAAAGCCAGATATTACATATGTGGCTATTATGGATTATGGAAAGTTTAATGTAGATAATCTTCCTACAAGATCTGATAAAACTGTTGACGGTATCCGTGTAGCATTCCATAAGAAAAATATGCGTGATATTCCTGCTGTAGGTAGAAAGATTATGGATAAAGGATATAGTTTCTACATTCAGCCAATGATTACCATGCGCTATTCTGATAGAGAGATTCTTGATCTTATAGATATGGTAAATGCTGAATTATCAGATGCGTCAGCTTTCTATATCGTTGATTCTTTTGGAGAAATGCGTCCAAATGATTTGAGCCGAATGCTCAATATTGTCGATAACAACCTTATTGAAGGCATGACAGTAGGTTTCCATTCACATAATAATCTTCAAATGTCATACTCTAATGCATGTTCAATGCTCCAGTTTCCTACAAATCGCGATTTGATGCTCGATAGCTCAATTATGGGTATGGGAAAAGGTGCTGGTAATTTGAATTCAGAGCTACTTCTTGAGCATTTGAATCTCTTCTATGGCAAGAATTATAAGATTAGCCCTCTGCTTGAAGTAATGGATAAGGTACTCAACCAGCTTCATTCAGAATTCTATTGGGGATATGCACCAGAATATTATCTCTCATCAGCTAATCACTGTACCCCAAGTTATGCAAGTCATTTCTATAACAAGCATCAGCTTCCTATCGATCAGGTAGGAGAATTACTTGGGATGATTGCTGAAGAAAAGAAAATTTCATTCGATAAGGAGTATGCAGAGGAGCTTTGGCGAAACTATAATGAAAGCAAACAAGTTGACGATTCTAATGTTGTTTCTGAAATGAAAACTGTTTTCAGCGGTAAGAAGGTGTTGCTTGTTGGCCCTGGTAAGACTGTAGCATCAAATAAAGAGAAGATTAATGAACTGATTTGTAAAGATGATGTTATTTCTATTGGTCTTAATCTTACAGATGATTTTGATGTTGATTACCTTTTTGCATCACGCCAGGAGGTATATGATATGGCAGTTGAAGCAAGCAAAGCAATTATCACAACATCCAATGTATCTAAAGGTGCTAGAGGAAATATTAAGGTCTTAAATTATAAGAATTGGATTGAAATCAGTGATGGTAGAACCCACGATTCCTCTTCTGTAATCATGCTCAATTTGCTGAAAGAGTGTGATGTAGAGGAAATTCTTCTTGCTGGTTTTGATGGCTTTGCTGTTAATATTAACGAGAACTACTCCGACCCAGACCTTCGTCGCCCAGTTACTGTTGAGCAGGTAGAGAGAAGAAATGCATATTATAAGAAGTTTATTTCAAACATAGCATCTTCAGGAGTTAAAGTAGAATTTGTTACTCCTTCAAAATATGAATAAGAAGATAAAATACCTTGTCATGGATGTCGATGGAACCCTAACGGATGGAAAAATCTATATGGGTGCCAATGGCGAAGTGATGAAGGCTTTTGATATCAAGGATGGGTATGGTATTCATGACATACTCATTCCTGCTGGTATTATCCCTGTCATTATTACAGGTAGAACTTCAAAGATTGTCGAGAATCGTTGTCTGGAATTGGGCATTAAATCAGTGTATCAAGGTGTACATGATAAGTTATGTAAACTTAATGAAATATTGGCTGAGAATAAAGACACTTTATCAAGTGTAGCATATATTGGTGACGATTTAAATGATATGCCTGTGATGGTCGCAATTAGAGATAATGATGGTATTATCGGTTGTCCTTTAAATGCTATTGATTCTGTTCGAAATATTTGTGCTTTCAAGTCTCAATTCAATGGAGGTGAAGGCGCAGTTAGAGAATTTATAGCTTATATATGTAATTATGAATATTGAGTAAACGAAAATAGATTTATGTTAAAATATATTTAAAGACAAAAGGGTGGCTTTAGCAGGTGATTCTGGCTCAAGGCTCCATCCTTTAACTCCTTGGACTACCAAAGCAACTCTTGCCTATTTATGATTGGCCAATGGTTTATTATCCTGTTGAGTTATTAAAAAAAAGCAGGGGAACTGAGAGATTGGTTATTACATTATCTGAACAACAGCCAATTTTCAAGAAGTATCTTAGTGATGGTTTCCAAATGGGTATAAACTTATCTTATGCAATTCAAAAAGACCCCAATGGTATGGCAGAAGCTATTACTATAGGAAAAGATTTTCTAGCAAATGATGATGTATGTCTGATTACAGGTTACACAATTATATTGGGTACTAGTATTATTCTACAATTACAGAAAGCATTACCTGCCGTAGAAAAGAGTGGCAGTACTACAATATTTGTATCTACGGATACGGATGAAGATCAATACGACAAAGTAGTATGATAATAGGAAAATATTTAACTCGAAGTTGATTTTATATTTTATTCTTTATCTGGTTATATAATGTGAATACAATGAATATATTGATACAAATTGCTAAGAAATTGCATCTTGGTAGAATTTATACAACGATTACATACCCTTTTCTTCCATGGGGGTGGTTTACAAGTTATATAACCTTCCCAATATTTGGTTTTTTGAGAACTAAGAATATTGGAAGGAGGGATGATTTGAAAATTGCGAACCTTAAGAATTGCCATAAGGGTGAAAGATGTTTTGTTATTGCAACAGGACCAAGTTTAGTATTGGAGGATGTTGAGAAAATTAAACATGAAACAACTTTAGCTGTTAATTCTATATTTAGATTATATGATAAGACAGATTGGAGACCTGACTATTATGTTTTTCTAGACCCTAATTTATATAAGACTTATTATAAAAAGGGATTTATTGATTTAGATAGTTTTTATAAAAAAGCATGTATCCTTAATTCTTTGGATAGAAACATTGCCGAAGCTCGGGATTTGTATTTTGTTCATACTAATTGGCTTGATCATATGTATAATTATGGTAGCAGTGAATTTAAATACACAGATGATTTGAGATATGGTATAAACGATTTTTATTCTGTAACTCAAGATTCTATTTGCCTTGCAATGTATATGGGATTTTCTGAGATTTACTTACTAGGAGCCGATAATGACTATCTGGGTGATAAGATCCATTTTATCAAGACGGATGGAGATTTGCCTATCGATTATGAACTAGCAATCAAAACTCAAAAATGCATGGACATGGCCTATAATGAATTAAAACGTATAGCTGATGAAAGAGATATTAAAATATACAATGCAACTCGAGGAGGTAAATTAGAAGTTTTCCCACGCGTTACAATTGAAAACATATTAAATGAAAATAGATAGAAGCAAAAATGTAAAAAGGAATTTATTATTTGGATGGATTGATAAAATTGTCCATATGTTTTTTCCTTTTGTCATTCGAACCTTGATAATAAATGAGCTAGGTGCTGAATATCTAGGACTTAATAGTTTATTTACTTCATTACTTCAGATATTATCTCTAGCAGAACTAGGATTTGATTCATCTGTTGTATTTATATTTTATCGTGGCGTTGCGAATGATGACATAAAACTTCAGTGTGCCTTATTAAATTTCCTCAAGAGAACATATTTGATTGTTGGTGGTATAATTCTGGTAGTTGGGCTTATATGTTTACCTTTTATTCAATATGTAATAAAAGACACTTCCAGCTTACCTTCTGATATAAATATCTACTACATTTATCTGTTTTTTTTATTTAATACAGTAGTTGGTTACTTCTTTGGAGCATATAGAAATAGTATTTTGTATGCATATCAAAGAAATGATGTTCTCAATAAAATTAATATTAGTATCTATTCTTTTTTTGCAGTTCTTCAAGTTTTACTATTGCTAATTGTTAAGGACTATTATTGCTACTTGTATACTTTGCCTTTATGCACACTATTCACAAATTTGGCTGTTGTTTATATTACAAAAAACAAATTTCCTCAAATTAATGCAGTAGGATACATTAATGATAAGGAAAAAAGTGAATTAAAAAAACTGGTCTCAGGTACATTTCTTGGTAAAATAGGCACAATTCTGAGTGTTACGATTGACAATATTGTAATATCCTCTTTTCTCGGGGTTACAATATTGGCATATTATACAAATTATTCATATGTTATTACAGCTATTCAAGGTGTTCTGGTAGTTGTTTATAGTGCTATTCAGGGTGGAATTGGTAATTCATTGATATTGGAATCTGTTTCAAAGAATTTACGTGACCTCAATAAATTTACTTTTTTGTATAATTGGATAGTGGGGTGGTGCTTTTATAGTATGATTTTCCTATTTCAGCCCTTTGTTAAAATATGGATAGGTGAACAAGGTGTTCTTCCAATGGGCATCGTTATTTTAATTTGTATTAATTTCTATTCAAGTGTGTCATTTGGAATATTAGGTACGTATAAACAAGCTTTAGGTATAGTGTGGGAAGACAGGTATCGCCCCCTTATCGGGGGTATTGTAAATTGCTCATTAAATGTTCTATTCGTGTTACTATTGAGAAATTATGATGATAGTTTGGCTCTTGCCGGAGTGACTTTATCTACAATAATCGCTCATTTACTTATAGATATGCCTTGGTCGATACATTTGACTTTCAAAAAATACTTTAAAAATGGAAAAGGAGACTATTACCTAAGTTTATTGAGGTATTTCACAATTTCTACTATTGCTATAATACTATCATATCCAATTTTCTCTTTTGTTGATACATTAACATCGAATAATATTGCATTGTTATTTATCAGATTACTTTTATGTTTATTGCTCCCTAATATTATCTTCTTATTTTCATATAGAAAATTGAATGAGCAAAAAGAGGTATTTGAATTCATAAAAAATAAATATTCAAGAAATGGAAGAACCCCAATTAATTGAACTTCCCATATTTGCAGATCCAAGGGGTAATTTGTCTTTTGCAGAACAAAATAATCATATACCTTTTGAGATTCAGCGTACTTATTGGATCTATGATGTACCAGGGGGAGAAAGCCGTGGTGGTCATGCTTTCAAAGAAACTAATGAATTTATTATTGCTATCTCAGGTTGCTTTGATGTAACGGTAGACGATGGTAAGAATAAGCAGACTTTTCGTTTGGATCGTTCTTACTATGGTTTATTTATACCAAGAGGCTTTTGGCGAACGATGGATAACTTCTCGACCAATTCACTTGCTCTTGAATTTGCAGACACCAAATATGATCGTAACGATTATGTAATGGAATATGAGGATTACTTAAAGATGAAGAGCAATGGAGAAATTTAATGTTTTTGATTGCACTATGATTGAGCTTGACAAGCACCATAGTGATCGCAAGGGAAATCTTACAGTTATTCAGAATAGTGAGACGCTTCCTTTTGATGTAAAGCGTGTTTATTATCTTTATGACGTTCCAGGAGGCGAGGAGAGAGGTTCACACGCTCATCGGGATTTGAGCCAGCTTATTATTGCTGCTTCTGGTTCTTTTACAGTTACCTTGGATGATGGTAAATGCAAACGTTCATTTTTCTTAAATCGTCCATATCAAGGCTTGTATGTTAAACCAGGTATGTGGCGCGATCTTGGTGATTTCTCATCTGGTGCAGTATGTATGGTAATGGCTTCTGATGTTTATATCAAAGAGGATTACATCCGTGATTATGACGAATTTTTGGAATATAGAGGACTAAAGAAATGATACACCCTTTGACAGATTGTAAAAATAAGAACATTCCAAAGTCAACCAATATTTGGCAGTTCTGTGTGATTTTTCCAGAAGCACAAATTGGTGAGAATTGTAATATCTGTTCTCATTGTCTCATCGAGAATGAGGTGAAGATAGGTAATAATTGTACCGTTAAGTGTGGTGTTCAACTGTGGGACGGCATTGAGTTAGAAGATAATGTGATGATTGGTGCAAACACTACTTTCACAAATGATCTTTATCCACGAGCTAAGAACAAGGATTGGAAACAGCTGTCAACTAAAATATGTCATGGAGCATCTATTGGGGCAGGGTCAGTCATTCTGCCAGGTCTTACTATTGGAAGTCATGCTATGATAGGGGCTGGTAGTGTCGTAACTAAGGATATACCGAAGAATTCTTTATGGGTAGGTAATCCTGCTCAGATGAAAGGTTATATCACAAAGGATAATCTGACTCTTGACCTCCAGTTGAGAGATAAGGATGGTAATGTCCACGATTATTCTGAAATAGATTATTAGTTTGTAGTTTAGGATAAAATAAAATATGATTCCATTTTTATCACTAAAGGATGTAACTGCACTTCATGCAGCTGAAATCAATGAGGCTGTAAGCCGTGTAGTTAATGGAGGTTGGTACCTGCAGGGTGAAGAGAACGAAAAGTTCGAGAAAGATTATTCTGAGTTTATTGGTTCTAAATATACAGTAGGTTGTGCGAACGGTTTGGATGCGCTCATCTGGATCCTCCGTGCATATATCGAGATGGGTGTAATGAAACCAGGTGATGAGGTTATCATTCCTGCAAACACTTACATTGCAACTGTTCTTGCTATTACTGAGAATAGTCTTATTCCTGTTCTTGTTGAGCCAAAACCAAATACCCTTGAAATTGATGATAACCTCATTGAGGCTGCTATCACAGATAAGACAAAGGCTATCGCCATTGTTCATCTATATGGTCGTTGCGCTTATACCGATAAGATTGGTGACCTTTGTAAGAAGTATAACCTCAAGCTCATTGAGGATTGTGCTCAAAGCCATGGTTGTAAGCATACTGATGGTCGTGTAACTGGTAGTATTGGTGATGCTGCTGGTCACTCTTTCTATCCTGGTAAAAACCTTGGTGCTCTTGGTGATGGTGGTGCTATGACTACTTCAGATCCAGAGTTGGCTGCTGCTGTACGTACACTTGCTAACTATGGTAGCCAGAAGAAGTATGTTTTCAAATATGCAGGCCGTAATTCTCGTTTGGATGAGATTCAGGCAGCTGTTCTTGACGTAAAGCTGCAGTACCTTGTTGAAGATAATGCAAAGCGTAAGGTTGTTGCTCACTACTATTATGAGCATATTAACAATCCTCTCATCACTCTTCCAGATCTCCTTCCTGATGAGCAGAACGCATACCACCTCTTCCCAATCATCGTAAGAGGTAAGGAGAACCGTGATCGTTTGCATGACTATCTCGATGAGAATGGCGTAGGAACTGTATGTCATTATCCAATTGCTCCTCACAAACAGGAATGTTATGCTAAGGCGACTTGGAATTCACCACAACTTTCTTTGCCTATCACCGAGCGACTGGCTGATGAGGAACTGAGTATTCCAATTGGACCTGCTATCACAATGGAGGAAGTTGCACAAGTTGTAGAACTGATTAATAAGTTTTAGTAGGAATGTATAAGTTGACGTATCATGATGCTGTAGATATATTTAACATTCAAAAAAAATATATCAAAAAAGAAATAAAAAAAGGCCATTACAATGATGCTCTAAAGGATATTAATATTGCTGGTTTTTGGGCATACTCTTTTAATTTTCTATATACAGATCCTGATATTGAAAATTTTATTAGGGAGATAAGTAATAATATCTTATCTCCAATAGATGTTTGTGGTAAAGCAAATACATATGCAATAATAATAAAAAAATGTTTTGATAACCGTGGCCTACAACAGCAATATTTCCGAGCTCTTGCTGCAAATGGTGCTGAAGTTCTTTTTATCATTATAGATGATGACCACCTTTGCCCTGATACTATAAAGGAGATAGATGCTTATGAAAAGGCTACTCTTTTGATATTGGGAAATGGTGATTTGTCAGAAATAGATAAAGCTAAAGAAATAGTCAAGGTTATAGATCGATTTAAACCTTCTAAGATTTTGATTCATTCAATGCCAGATGAAATCACCACATTTATTGCATTGAATGCTATTAATGGTGTAGAGAAATACAATATAAATCTAACAGACCATGCTTATTGGCCTGGAGCATCGTTTATTGATTATAATATCGAGTTTAGAAATTACGGATATGGTATTTCTCTAGAGAAGAGAGGTTTTAAACACTCTCAAGAGCTCACTTTGCCATATTATCCAATTTCTTCAAAGTATTCTGAATTTCAGGGATTTGAAAAGGTTCCACAATCAAAAGTTAAAATATTTACAGGGGGTGCGTATTATAAGATGTTCGGAGAGAATGATGTATTTTTTAGATTAATGGATAAAATCCTTGATATTTCTGAAAATGTAGTTGTTTTAATAGCGGGATCTGGCGATATAAGTAACATGAAAAGAAGGATATTGTCAATGAATAACTTTGATAGAGTTTATTTAATTGGTAATAGGCGAGATATCGATTCTGTATTTGATAATGTAGATATCTACCTAGGCACATATCCTTTTCCCGGTGGGCTTATGACGCAATTTGCTTGTCAGCACGGTCTTCCTGTTCTAGCCTATGGTTCTATTAAAATGCCAAATTCAAAAATCGAAGGCTTGTGTAATCATTGTTCAGATGCAGTACATACATATTATGATCAAAAGAGTCTTTTGCAATATGCTGACAAATTAATTAATAATGTGAATTTCCGAAAATCAGAAGGATTACAGGTTAAAAAAGCAATGTTGACTCCAGAAAAGTTTAATTCTGAATTCTGGGAATTAATGAATACAAAGAAAAATAAATGGAATTGGACAAAAGAAGATGTAGATTATCAATTTTTTACTCAATGGTATATAGATTTGGAGAATAATTATAATCATTTTTTTTCAAGATCATTAATAGGGATCTTGAAAGTAAAATTCCTTTCAAGATTTCCTGGATATATCCCTTTGCTAATAGATGTATGTTTATCCTATGCATTAGAAAAGATAAATAGATATTTTAGATAATAATTTAAACATTAGTAATATGTCCATTTTTAAAGGTAAAACCCTGTTAATAACAGGTGGCACTGGTTCTTTTGGTAACATGGTACTTAAGCGCTTCCTTGATTCCGATATTAAGGAGATTCGAATTTTCTCTCGTGATGAAAAGAAACAGGATGATATGCGCCATATTCTGCAGGCACAATATTCAGAATCAGTACATAAAGTAAAATTCTATATTGGTGATGTTCGTAATCGCCAAAGTATTGATGTAGCTATGAGAGGTGGTGTTGATTATATCTTCTCTGCTGCTGCTTTAAAGCAAGTACCATCTTGCGAATTTTTTCCAATGCAAGCTGTTGAGACAAATGTATATGGTACAAACAATGTACTTGAATCTGCAATTGCTCATGGTGTAAGTAATGTTGTAGTCCTTTCTACAGATAAGGCCGCTTATCCTATAAATGCTATGGGAATCTCTAAAGCAATGATGGAGAAAGTAGCTATCGCAAAGGCACGTCAGTTAGGTGAAAACGCAAAGACAACTATATGCTGCACCCGATATGGAAATGTGATGGCATCTCGTGGTTCTGTTATTCCTCTTTGGGTAGATCAGATAGAAGCTGGTAAGCTAATTACTATTACTGATCCTAATATGTCTCGCTTCATGATGACCTTGAATGATGCTGTGGATCTTGTTATCTATGCTTTTGAACATGGTAATAATGGTGACCTTTTTGTACAGAAGGCCCCTGCTGCTACTCTTGATGTATTAGCTGAAGCACTGAAGCAGACTTATGCTCGGGTTAAGCCCGAGTACGGAGAAACGGAGGTTAAGGTTATTGGAACTCGCCATGGTGAGAAGCTTTATGAGACACTTGTAACCCGTGAGGAGATGGCACGTGCAATTGACATGGGTGGCTATTATCGCATTCCTTGTGATGCACGCGATCTTAATTATGATAAGATAGAAGGTGGTAATCCTGATGTAGACAAAATGGATGAGTATCATTCTCATAATACTCGAAGATTGACGATAGAGCAGATGAAGGAACTTCTTCTTAAACTTACATTTATCCGTGAGGATCTTGGACTTCAACCAAGAGCGCACACTAAAGAAATCAGATCAGAATAAATGAAAATACTAGTCTTTGGTGCTAGCGGTATGGCTGGTCACATCATCTCTCTCTACTTCAGGGAACATGGGTATGATGTGACTGGTTTTACTCGTAGACCTATATCTTATTGCAAGAACATCCTTGGTGATGCTGCAAACCCTGCTGACGTAAAGGCTGCTCTTGAGAGTGACGATTTTGATATTGTCATCAATGCCATCGGTATCCTCAATCAGTTTGCCGAGGATAATAAGTCAACGGCTGTTATGGTTAATGGTTACCTGCCTCATTTCATTGCAGATTGTTTGAAGGATAAGAAGGCTCGTCTTATTCACATGAGTACCGATTGTGTGTTTGCTGGCAATACAGGCCCTTATTATGAGGACAGTTTTCCAGATGGAAAGATTTTCTATGACAGGAGCAAGGCCATTGGTGAAATCAATGACGATAAGAATCTTACTTTCCGTAATTCAATTGTAGGACCTGATCCAAACGAAAAGGGCATTGGTCTTTTCAATTGGTTCATGAAGCATGATGGACCTGTTGATGGTTACACTGGTGTCATCTGGACAGGTGTCACTACATTGACGCTGGTCAAGGCCATGGAGGCTGCTATTAAGGAGAATCTTACAGGTCTTTACAATCTTGTAAACAACGAGAGCATCAACAAGTTTGATCTTCTTGGCTTGTTCAACAAGTATTTCCGTAATGGTGAAATCGTTGTCAATCCAAACGACAAGTTGCAGCTTGACAAGAGTCTTCGTCACAAGCGCACAGATTTCTCTTTCCTTGTGCCAAGTTATGAGCAGCAGGTAAAGGAAATGGCTGAATGGGTAAACAGCCACAAAGATCTCTATCCCCATTACATAAATAAAGAGTATTTATGAATTGGTCAAGAATACATCTCATTCTTCAGGTAGTAAGATATTTGATACCTACGTTGTATTTTAACTTAAAGTATTTACCTTTTAGTCAAGCTGTAAAACTACCTATTATTCTATATAAGCCTCATTTGTATAAAATGAGGGGTAGAATTGTTATAGAGGGGGGCCCAATAAAAACAGGAATGATAACTTTAGGATTCCCCAGGATAAACCTTTACTCAAATTCGGGATTTACATATGAAAACTTTGGAGGAACAATAATTTTTAGTGGTAGAATAGATATTGGAAATGCATCAGCATTGTCTATAGGTAGTAAGGGGGTACTTAAAATAGGGTGTAACTTTAGAGCAAATACTAGTTTAAAATTGGTTTGTTATAAAAATGTTATGATTGGATCCAATGTAAGATTTGGATGGGATTGTGTTTTGATGGACACAGATTTACATGTGCTATCTTATCTGGACGAAGACAAAAACATAGTTGCTAGGTCAAGAGGTTGTGCGCCAATCGTTATTGGTGATGGTGTCTGGATTGGATCTAACACTTTTATTCTTAAGAAAAGTAGGGTACCAGATAAATGCGTTATAGGGGCAAAATCACTTGTGACAGGCCACTCTCAGATGGATTCCTATAATTTATATTGTGGAGTTCCCGTTGGCCTTTCTCGATATAACGTATATTGGGATTTTGAAAATGATACAGTGGAGTATTGATAAATTGATTAAATAAAAGGATGAATCCTAAATTAAGTATTGTAGTTCCTACAAAAAATAGATATAAGTATCTTTATCATCTAATAGATCTAGTAGGTGATTTGGATACGAATTTAGTTGAATTAGTTATTCAAGATAATTCAACCGATAATACAGAAATTATTGATTTTTTGAAAGATAATAATAATAAATGGATAAAGTATTTTTATCATAAAGATAGCGTTTCAATGGTAGAAAATTGTGATAAAGCGATACTTAATTCTATAGGTAATTATATTTGTTTTATTGGTGATGATGATGGCTTTTGTCTAGATATACTCAATACTGTAGAATATATGAGTAAGCATAATATTGATGTTATGTTATCTTCAAAAACATTTTATAATTGGCCTGATTATTCGGATAATTCAGTATTTGATATTACAGAAGCCCTTGTATATCGCAAAGGTAATGGTAATATAGAAAAAATTGACTCAACGAAAGAACTGAATAAATGTGTATCGAATGGATTTGATGGTCTATATAAAATGCCAAGAGCTTATCAATCTATGATAAGCAGAAAGATTATGGACAAGGTATGGGATAGATATGGGACATTCTTCCCAGGACCTTCTCCTGATATGGCTAACGCAGTAGCTTTGTCACTACTTGATCCTGTATGTTATTATTGGGATGGTCCGCTCGTTTACTCTGGGCAAAGTAAAAGTGTAGGAGGTGGCGAAAGGTTATTGGATAGTAATAAACTTAAAAAATTGACTGAAGTTCCAATAATGCCAGCTAATGTCCTTGATAGTTGGGATGAAAAAATCCCAGCATATTGGTGTGCCGATTCTATATGGCCTCAATCTGCAATTCAAGCCCTTCGTAATTATTCGAATTTCAGAATCAATTATGAAAAAATATTGGCGAGATTTGTTTTTTATCATTCTGTTTATTATGGTGAATGTAAGGAGCTTGCGCCTTCATCTCTTAAGTTGCATTATTATTTGCTTTTGTTGTTTGTAAAAAAAATACTTGCTTTTATAGGGCATAGAATTACATATTTCCCATCTTCTGGGAAAAAGTTAGGTTCTTTACATGTTGAAAAGAAGATATCAGATATAAGATCTGCAAGTGCTTTTCTTCAAAAGTATAAGAATTTTGATCTAAGATAATCTTATGAATTTAGTTAAAGAGAGAAATGTAATTTCATTCGTTATAGCATTTTTGCCTATTCTTAATATCTATGAAACTGGCATTATTCCTTTATTGGCTATCGGTCAACTTCTTTTAGTTTATTTCTTGGGAAGAGAACTACTGGAGAAAAAAACAATTCACTTAAGGTTTGCAAATTATTTGTTGTATTCTTATATCATAACAATATTTAATTGGATTAGGCCAAATGTTGATTTTATTCAGAGTTTATCAGAATTGCTTTCATTAACATTGTTTTTTATATTATTATCTTTTTCTATTGACTATGGTAATGAAATTAAAGTAAAAAAATACCTTTTTATTTTAGCCAAGTATAGTTTATTGTTTTTTTATATTCAAACAGCTTTATCATATGTCGGTATTCATATTATTGGTATAATCCCTGGTCTGCCGCTAGCAAATGGTTCAGATCCTTCTAAGTTTTATAATGCGCATCTTACTATTACTAGATTTAGTTCTTTTTTTCAAGAGCCATCTCATTATGCGGAGTTTATGATTTTGATATTGGCTTTCTATTTATTCAAGGAATCTATGAATAGAAAGAATTTCATTATATCTATTTTAATATCAGTTTCTGTTGTCTTATCGCAATCTGCGGGTGGTTATATTTTATTGTTAACCTGTTGGCTATATTGGGGGTATAATAGGATGAAATCTCAAAAAAGGAGAGGTGTGTTTCTTTTATTTTTACCCGTACTGATTACAACTATATTTTTTGCATCTCAAACCGAGATGGTGTCTAAAGTTCTTGGTAGATATACTACTTTAAGTTTTACACCAGAAATTTCGGAATATGGATATTCTTCATATGTACGATTATTTAGAGGATACATACCTATAGCTGAAAGTTCATGGTTTATGCAATTGTTTGGACAGGGATTAGGAACACTTCTTTCTTTTGTAAAAAACAATCCTGGTTCAGAATATTTGTCTATCACAGATTATGATCCAAACTGGATTAACTCGTTTCAGTACATCATATTTTGTACGGGTATTCTAGGTGGAAGTATTTTCTTTAAAAAACTATTTTTTTTATTTAGGAGGACATCAAAATTTGGAAAATGTCTATTTTTTGTCTATCTTTTGGATCTTCTTTCTGCAGGTATGCTTATGACTGCAGCTTCTTTGTTATTTTTATTTTTTATGTATAAAGAATATTATCATTGTAAATTATATGGTGTCAATAATAATTCCAATATTTAATTCCGAAAATTTTCTTGATGACTGTTTGAAGTCAATATCAAATCAAACTTTCAAAGATATTGAAGTGATTTGTATAAATGATGGATCAACTGATAGGAGTTCAGAGATAGTAAAAAAATATTCAGTTCTAGATAGTAGATTTGAGTTGATAGAACAAACTAATGGAGGTGTCTCTTCTGCTAGAAACAGAGCTTTGGAGGCTGTTAAAGGAGAATATATTTGTTTTGTTGATTCTGATGATATTATTTCAGAAAATCATATTGCTACTTTATATAAATTAGTTCAGGGGTATGATGTGGCTGTTACTAGTTATACCCGCGATCTCAATTGTTTAGGTAGTAAAGGTTCTGAAGAAGATTTTTTAGAAAGTAATGCTTACATAAAGCAAATAATTGGTGAACAAATCCTGCGTCCTCAAATTGTATGTATGCTGTACAAAACTCAAATCATTAAAGATAATAACCTGTCATTTACTTTAGGTTGTGTAAGAAATGAGGATGCAGAGTTCTTTATCAAATATCTTGCGAATATTACCAAAGTACATACCTGTAATTATATAGGATATTATTATCGTGAAAATGAGCAATCTGCTGTTCATAAATTTAATGAGAAATCATTGACATTTATTGAGGCAGATCGAAGGATTAGTAAATATTTACAGGAACGTAATATATATCCTTCTGTTAACTATATTATGTCTTCTAGTGTTCAGTATTTCGTCTATAAGTGTGCTCGTCAGAAAAATAAGGATATGTATGATTTGGTTCATGAGAAATATGACGTTCGCAATGAAATGAAAAATATGTTAAGGTTTCCTCGTAAGGCTCGAGTAATTATCGCATACTTATATTTACTGTCTGGCAAGAAACTATTTTATAAAATAATGAGTTTGTTGTAATGGCAAGTATAGAACAGAAAATGAATTATCAGCTTAATAAGTATCCTTATATAAAGAAATACATAAAGCGAGCATACCAATTAGCTTGTTATGCAGCAAGTAAGAAGATAACATCTGAAGGAAATATCATAAAGGTTTCACCTGATGATCCAAAAAATGAATATTTTTTTGGATATTATGATAAGACTCCTTGGGATATTACAATGCGCTACCTGCTATGTATGAAAGCAGAGAATACATGGAGTGTACCAGATCCTTTAGGCAAAGCGCAAATCCTACTGATAGATACTGAGAATAATAACAAGGTTACAGAAATTGCATACACACATACATGGAATGTACAGCAGGGATGTATGGCTCAGTGGTTAGGCCCTGATTTTAAGTCACATATTCTTTATAATGATATGCGTGATGGTAAATATTGCTCGGTGATCCTTGATGTTAATACATTTAATGAGCGAGTACTTCCATTGCCATGCTACACGGTATCTGCTGATGGTAAGACAGCATTGAGTCTTGACTTTTCTCGTCTTCATAATCTTCGCTTAGGCTATGGTTATTCTGAATTACCAGAATCGACAAAATGTGTGGCTCTTCCTAATAATACTGCTGTATGGAAGATGGATTTAGAGACAGGAGAAGTAACAGAACTGCTGAAGTATACTGACTTCGCAAATTTTCAGCCACGACCTGAAATGCAAGAAAAGGGAAGCGTGCATAAGGTGAACCATCTAATGCTTTCTCCAAATGGTAAGCGTTTTATGGTTCTCTATCGTTGGTTTAATGGTCAAAGAAAGTATACACGACTTATTACATGCAATGTGGATGGTAGTGATATGTATGTTCTTTCTGATGATGATATGGTGAGCCACTGCTATTGGAAGAATAACGAAGAGATTATTGCTTTTGAAAATAAGCATGAGGAAGGTACTGGCTATTATTTGATGAAAGATAAAACTACGGAATATCATCGTCTTTGGCCTCAGATAAGCAATGATGGACATCCAAGTTATTCTCCTTTGCATGACGGAAGTGTCGTATTCGATAGTTATCCGGATAAGCGAAGAGTTCAGGAGTTAAAAATAGCAAGAGATTGCGATATAGAAGGGCGAGAAATAAAGGTGGTAGGAAAAGTTTTTTCGCCATTTAAGTATGATAATGATACCCGATGTGATCTACATCCAAGATGGAGTCCAGACGGTAAGAAAATATGCTTTGATGGCACGTTTGAAGGTCATAGAGGATTATACATCGTTAATTTGTAAATAATGAATTCTATTGCAGTTTTATTACCAGTATATAAAAAGGATAATCCCCAATTTTTTAATACAACTATAAGTTCACTCCTTCTGCAAACATATAAAGATTTTGTTATCTATATTGGTGTGGATGGACCTGTTGAAGGTGAGCTTGATGCCGTTTTAAAAGATTGCGAGGGTAATTCTAAATTTAAGATCGTCAGATTCCATGAGAATCGTGGATTGGCATGCGTTTTGAATGATTTAATATCATCAGCTGAGGTCGATGGGTGTGAATATTTTGTCCGTATGGATGCAGATGATATATGTGTAAACACAAGACTTGAGAAGCAATATGTTTTTCTGCAGGAGCATCCTGAAGTAGATGTGGTTGGTGGAAAAATCGAAGAGATAGATGAGAATGGTAATAGAAATGGTAAGGCTATTACTTATCCTTTAACACATGTAGAATGTCGAAAGTTCTTTCGATATCGTGACCCTTTGGCTCATCCTGCTACATTTTTTAGAAAGCGATTTTTTGATAAAGCTAAGGGATATCGTCCTGAATATCGTAAGAACCAAGATACAATGTTATGGTTTGATGGCTTCATGAATGGATGTATATTCGCCAATTTACCTGATACAGTATTGCAATTCCGAGTTGCAAAAGACTTTTATGGTAGAAGAAACGGATGGAAGCGAGCTAAACAGATGATGCGATTACGTATGGAGATTAATAGCGCCATGAATTATGATATAAGCGCAAATCTCTTTGCAATGGCTATGGCGGTTATGACAGTATCTCCAACATGGCTAAAGAGATTCTTATATAGAATAAGATAAATCATGCAAATAACTACTTTCGAAAGGTTATTACTTCTTCGTTATTCTCTTTTTAGTCGGGAATAGATAAGAATCTATTTACTGGATTGCCAGAAAAGGAATGGGAAAATATGCTGGATTGCATTTTTTTGCCATTAGGGAAAAAATGATCTCTGCTGATAATGATCGGATGGTTATGATCTTAATGAAATGGACTGGCTATTCAAATATTGTACATCAGAATTACAAAAAACATGAGTATGCAGTTTACTGTTTAGCAAATGATTTGTACGCAAAGGGGGGGGATGAAGGACATATTGCTTGCACATCTATATCCTGTTCCTGAAGAAAGAGATTATCATATGATTGCGCAGCGAGCTGGATGCAATGCTGTCGGATATACATCCACCGAGAGGTGACTTGGTGGAAAAAGCTTTGAGTTACCTGAATACCTTTTGGACTCAACTCTTTGCTTAAACCAAAGATGGTTGTTATACGATCGACAACTCTATTGCAGAACGATTCATACTCCCCTTGTCTGGTGAGTGCAAGAATTCCTTGTCCTTTGGCAGTGACAAAATGGCGAGAGTATCGGTAGCTTACCATACCTTCATACCCACTTGCAAGATGTAGGGTGTTTCTGCGTTGCAATACTTTAAAATATTTTTCCAGGCGATTGTTAATGGGTGTAGGGACTATGAAAATCTTCTTCCCATGACTATCGGACTGGGTAATAATAAGCTTAAAAATCAATTCCTTTTTTGAACTTAATTTAACGGGCAACCGCCTTCTGGCGGCTATACATAGGTGATATGTCAAAATTGGGCGCTAACTATCGGATTAGATGAAATTTAGAAATCTCTGTTTACTTCTGTTTTTTTGTAGTTATTCGGTATATCTATTTCCTCAATATTCTTACGGAGTTACAGGGTTGTTGCATTCTCCTTCGGCGGAAATGCAGCAAGATAAAACCGTTATGATTGGTGGGGGATTTTTAAATGAGAACTTAACTCCTCCTCGATTTAATTATAATACATATAATTACTACTTGAATGTAACCATTTTCCCCTGTTTGGAAATAGCATATACTTGTACCCTTTTTAAGGTAACTCCTCAATGGGGAGTGCAATCTCAAATGGGAAAGTTCACTAATCAGGATCGGTATTTCTCGCTTCGGTTAAGGGTTTTGAAAGAAGAACAATTCTTTAAATATATGCCAGCAGTAGTTTTAGGCACATCTGATCCGTTTACAGAAAGTAGGGGTGGAGAGATAATGCCTTCGGGCGATGGTGGTAATGGATATTTTTCTCGCTTTTATGTTGCAATGACAAAACATATTCCAGTAAATAAAGAAGAATTAGGACTACATGTATCTTATCTTTATAACCGCCGTAATGATTACTATCTGAATGGCATTGCCGGAGGAATAACTTATTCCCCTTCCATGTTATCTGATTTGAAATTAATAGCTGAATATGATTCACATGATATTTTGATAGGAATGAATTATCTTCTCTTTCATCATTTTTTGGTACAAGCAATGATGCAGAAAGGGAAATATTTCTCCTGCGGACTTACATATTTGATTCATTTAAAATAATTCGATATAGTAGATCATGAAAATTCCATTTTCGCCCCCTTATATTGACGAGGCGGTCATCAACGAAGTCG